>Ga0207864_1000109_pt1 | contig 133374 bp, 141 predicted proteins | sample HigsolmetaAR202D_FD_184834 | JGI IMG/M metagenome (GOLD analysis project Ga0207864, IMG submission 184834) | Ionic liquid and high solid enriched microbial communities from the Joint BioEnergy Institute, USA - AR20-2-D (SPAdes) (version 2) ...
ACAGGCCGGTCCGCTGGCGTCGCCCCCTCCCCAGGAGGGGGCCGGCGCAGCCGGTAGGGGGAGGTTCCCTGCGTGCGCCCGAGGTGGCTGCGGGCCGTCGCATGCCGGCGCCGATGCCGGAGGCAGTTGCTGCGCAGGCGGCCGGTGCCGGCCCAGCGGACGCCGCGGATCCGGCACAGGCCGGTCCGCTGGCGTCGCCCCCTCCCCAGGAGGGGGCCGGCGCAGCCGGTAGGGGGAGGTTCCCTGCGTGCGCCCGAGGTGGCTGCGGGCCGTCGCATGCCGGCGCCGATGCCGGAGGCAGTCGCTGCGCAGGCGGCCTGTGCCGGCCCAGCGGACGCCGCGGATCCGGCTTGGCCGGTCCGCTGGCGTCGCCCCTCCTCAGGAGGGGGCCGGCGCAGCCGGTAGGGGGAGGTCCCCCTGCGTGCGCCCGAGGTGGCTGCGGGCCGTCGCATGCCGGCGCCGATGCCGGAGGCAGTTGCTGCGCAGGCGGCCGGTGCCGGCCCAGCGGACGCCGCGGATCCGGCTCGGCCGGTCCGCTGGCGTCGCCCCCTCCTCAGGAGGGGGCCGGCGCAGCCGGTAGGGGGAGGTCAACCGTAATGACAGATGTAGTGGTACGGCTCCCCCTCGACCTTGATCTCGAAGCTCGAGTTGGCCGGCACGTCGAAGGACTGGCCGGCGGCGTAGCGGGTCCATTCGGTCTGGCCGGCCAGCCGGATCTGGCAGGCGCCGGCCACGGTCTCCATCACTTCGGGGGCGCCGGTGTTGAAGGTCAGCGTCGAGGGCAGGATCACGCCGACGCTCTTGCGCGTGCCGTCGGCCAGCGTGACGGTGTGGGAGATGCACTTGCCGTCGAAGTAGACGTTGGCCTGCGGGTTGACGGAGACGTTGTTCAGGACGGTGGTCATGGCGGGGGATGAAAAGGTCGTTGCAGGCCGCGATGGTACCTGCACGGCAGGCCGTGCCCCGCACCCCGGGCCCGCGGCCAGCCCGTGCTGCTTCCCGGACATGCCACCGCCCCCGGATCCCGGCGCGCCGCCAGCCGGGACCCCGGCGGGACCGGCGGTTCCGGTTCGGGGCAAAATACAAGGTTTCGCGGCCGCCCGCCCGGGGCGCTGCACCACCTCGACCGTTCTCCACCCCCGACATGGCAACCATCCTGCAATCCCTCCCCACCGGCCAGAAGGTCGGCATTGCGTTCTCCGGCGGCCTGGACACCAGCGCCGCGCTCCACTGGATGCGCAAGAAGGGGGCCATCCCGTACGCCTACACCGCCAACCTGGGGCAGCCGGATGAGCCCGACTACGAGGACATCCCGCGCCGTGCCCTGCAATACGGGGCCGAGAAGGCGCGCCTGATCGACTGCCGCGCCCAGCTGGCCGCCGAAGGCATCGCGGCGCTGCAGTGCGGTGCCTTCCACATCTCGACGGCCGGCGTGACCTACTTCAACACCACGCCGCTGGGCCGCGCCGTCACCGGCACGATGCTGGTGGCCGCGATGAAGGAGGACGACGTCCACATCTGGGGTGACGGTTCGACCTTCAAGGGCAACGACATCGAGCGCTTCTACCGCTACGGCCTGATCGCCAACCCGTCGCTGCGCATCTACAAGCCCTGGCTGGACCAGGCCTTCATCGACGAGCTGGGCGGCCGCGCCGAGATGTCGGCCTTCCTGCAGGCCTCGGGCTTCGAGTACAAGATGTCCGCCGAGAAGGCCTACTCGACCGACTCCAACATGCTGGGGGCGACGCACGAGGCCAAGGACCTGGAGCACCTCAACAGCAGCATCCGCATCGTGCAGCCCATCATGGGCGTGCCGTTCTGGCGCGAGGACGTCGAGGTCAAGCCCGAGGAAGTCACGGTGCGCTTCGAGGAAGGCGTGCCGGTGGCGCTCAACGGCGTCGAGTACCGCAACCTGGTCGACCTGATCCTGGAGGCCAACCGCATCGGCGGCCGCCATGGCCTGGGCATGAGCGACCAGATCGAGAACCGCATCATCGAGGCCAAGAGCCGCGGCATCTACGAGGCCCCGGGGATGGCGCTGCTGTTCATCGCCTACGAGCGCCTGGTGACCGGCATCCACAACGAGGACACCATCGAGCAGTACCGCATCAACGGCCTGCGCCTGGGTCGCCTGCTGTACCAGGGCCGCTGGTTCGACCCGCAGGCCATCATGCTGCGCGAGACCGCGCAGCGCTGGGTGGCGCGCGCGATCACCGGCGAGGTGCGCATCGAGCTGCGCCGTGGCAACGACTACTCGCTGCTGGACACGGTCTCGCCGAACCTGACCTACAAGCCCGAGCGCCTGACGATGGAAAAGGGCGAGCTGAGCTTCACGCCGGCCGACCGCATCGGCCAGCTGACGATGCGCAACCTCGACATCGAGGACACGCGCGGCAAGCTGCAGATCTACAGCTCGGTCGGCCTGCTGACGCCGGGCGAGGGCAGCAGCCTGCCCCAGCTGAAGCACGGCGACGGCAAGTAATCCGCGCTGTCCGGCAGGCCAGGCGCCGCCTCCGGGCGGCGCTTTTCTTTTGCCGTGCGATGCCTGCCTGCCGTGTGGCGGGCAGGGGCTGGAGGGCGCAACGGGCGGCGCGGGCCTTCCCCGCGCGCCAGCCCCTGGGGGCCAGGCCGCGCAGCAGGACGGCGACGGCCGCGGCGATCATGGCCAGGCAGACGAGGGCTGGCCGCATGGCTCCCCGGAGGCGACGCCGGCAGGCCGGCCGGCACGGTCGCCACCAGTGGCGCCATGACCATGCCGATGTCCTCGACGAGGAGCACGCCGCCTGCGAGCAGGCTGAACATGGCCCCCGACGCGAGCGGCGTCATCCCCGGCCCCGGCTGCAGGGATCGCGCCAGCACGAAGTCGCAGGGGGGCGTTTCACGCGTAGAACCCCGGCACCGTGCACGTGCCGGCCGTGGAGGACCGGTTCGTGGCCTTGGCGGAGCCTGCTGCCGCGCCTTGCCCGTGTGGCTCAGAGGTCGGTGCGCAGCTTCCAGATCTCCGGGAACAGCACCACGTCGAGCATCTTGCGCAGGTAGCCCACGCCCGAGGTGCCGCCGGTGCCGCGCTTGAAGCCGATCACGCGCTCCACCGTCGTCAGGTGGCGGAAGCGCCAGAGCCGGAACGCGTCCTCCAGGTCGGTCAGCTCCTCGCCGAGCTGGTACAGGTCCCAGTGGCGCTGCGGGTCGCGGTAGACCGCGAGCCACGCCTGCTCGACCTCGGCGCTTTCGACGTAGGGCTGGGTCCAGTCGCGTTCGACGTACGTCGCCGGCACCGGCAGGCCGCGGCGCGCCAGCAGGCGCAGCGCCTCGTCGTACAGCGAGGGCGCACGCCAGGCCGCATCCACTTCCGCGAGCCGCTCGGGGCGGTGCGAGTGGGGCTTGAGCATCGCGGCGTTCTTGTTGCCCAGCGAGAACTCGATGCAGCGGTACTGCCAGCTCTGGAAGCCGCTGGAGTTGCCGAGGTAGGGCCGGATCGCCGAGTACTCGGGCGGCGTCATCGTCGCCAGCACGTCCCAGGCGTGCACCAGCTGCTCCATGATCCTGGACACGCGCGCCAGCATCTTGAACGCCGGCGCCAGCTCGTCGTTCGCCACGCAGCCGATCGCCGCACGCAGCTCGTGCAGCATCAGCTTCATCCACAGCTCGCTGGTCTGGTGCTGGATGATGAACAGCATCTCGTTGTGGTCGGGCGACAGCGGATGCTGGGCGCTCAGCACCTGGTCCAAGTGCAGGTAGTCGCCGTAGCTCATGTCCCGGGAGAAGTCGAGCTGGGCCTTCTCGGTGCGGACGATGTCTTCGGGGGTCGGGGTACTGCTCATGGGGTCGGTCTTCCTCAGGTCACCGCATGACGGCGGTTGAACTCGGGGCGCTGCCACTCGCCGCTTTCCATCACCTCGCGCAGGTGCTCGACCGCATCCCACACGTCGACGTAGCGCGTGTACAGCGGCGTGAAGCCGAAGCGCAGGATGTCGGGCATCTGGCTGTCGCCGGCGCGGAAGTCGCCGATCACGCCGCGCGCGATCAGCGCCTGCACGATGGCGTAGCCGCCTTCGCTGCGGGTCAGGCACACCTGGCTGCCGCGCTGCGCCGCATCGCGCGGCGACACCACCGACAGGCCATGGCCCGCGCAGCGTTCTTCCACCAGCTGCGCGAACAGCTCGGTCAGCTCGACCGACTTGGCGCGCAGTGCCGCCATGCCGCCGTGGGCCTCGGCGGCCAGCACGGTGTCGACGCCGCACTCGAGCGCGGCCATCGACAGGATCGGCGGCGTGCCGCACAGGTAGCGCGCGATGCCGGGCGCGGGCTGGTAGTGCGGGGTGAACTCGAACGGCGTGGCGTGTCCCATCCAGCCCGACAGCGGCTGCGAGAACGCGTCGGCGTGGCGCGGGTGCACCCACACGAAGGCCGGCGCGCCGGGGCCGCCGTTGAGGTACTTGTAGCCGCAGCCGATCGCGAAGTCGGCGTCCGCGCCCTTGAGGTCCACCGGCACCGCGCCGGCCGAGTGGCACAGGTCCCAGACCGCGAGCACGCCGGCCGCGTGGGCGGCGGCAGTCAGGCGCGCCATGTCGAACATGCGGCCGGTGCGGTAGTTCACCTGGGTGAGCATCAGCACCGCGACCTCGGGGCCGAGGTGGGACTCGACCTCGTCGGCCTCCAGCAGGCGCAGCGTCCAGCCCAGCTCCTTGCACAGGCTCTCGGCGATGTAGAGGTCGGTCGGGAAGTTGCTGCGCTCGGAGAGGATGGCGCGCCGCTGCGGGTCGCGCTCGCGCTGGATGCGCGCGGCGGCGCTGAGCACCTTGTACAGGTTGACCGAGGTCGAGTCGGCGACCACCAGCTCGTTCTCGCCGGCGCCGACCAGGCGGGCGATCTTGTTGCCCACGCGCTGCGGCAGGTGGATCCAGCCGGCGGTGTTCCAGCTGCGGATCAGGTCGGTGCCCCACTCGTCGTGCAGCACCTGCTGCATGCGCTCGGTGGTGGCCTTGGGGCGCACGCCCAGCGAATTGCCGTCGAGGTAGATCACCCCGTCGGGCAGGTGGAACTGCTCGCGCAACGGGGCGAGCGGGTCATGTCGGTCGCGGACGACGCAGTCCTGTCTCGTGGTCATTGAGGGTCCTTCCATGTCCTCGTCAAGCGCCGGCGTCACAGCTCGCGCAGCACCGCACGCACCGGGCTGGCATCGGCCTGCACCAGCTTCAGGGGCAGGGCGATCAGCTCGTAGTCGCCTTCCTCGACGTCGTCGAGCACCAGGTTCTCCAGCACGCGCAGGTCGCGCCGCAGCAGCACCTGGTGTGCGTCCAGCGTCTTGCTGGGCGCCGGGTCCACCGAGGCGGTGTCGATGCCGACCAGCCGCACGCCGCGGTCGGCCAGCCATTCCAGCGTCTGCGGCGCGAAGGCGGTGAAGTCGTCGACCCAGCGGTCGACCGGGGCCTGGCGGCAGGTGCGCACCAGCACGCGCGGCGGCAGGCCGTCGGCGGCGTGCCGCAGGTGCTCGGGCAGCACCAGCGGGCCGACGTCGATGCAGTGCACCACGCGGCAGGGGCCGAGGAAGGCATCCAGCGCGACGTTGCCGATCGCCGGGGCATCGGCCGCGTAGTGCAGCGGGCCGTCGGCGTGCGCACCGGCATGCGGCGAGAGGGTGAGCTCGCTGACGTTGACCGGGCAGCCCGGGCCGATGCTGGCGGCCCAGCGCTGCCGGTAGGGCGTGTCACCCGGAAAGACCGGGCTGCCGGTGTGCAGGGGGGGCGAGATGTCCCACAGGCGCTTCATGAGGTTCAACGTGAACGTCAGGGAGCGCCGTTTCTAGCACCCGGGAAAAACCCATGGTGTCGGTTATTTCCAACGCCTCGTGATTTTCCGGAGGGGTTCAGCCTTCGGGCAGCTCGCGCGGCGCGCGCCGGGCGGCCCGCTGCACCAGCGTGAGGAACTCGCGCCGCTGTCCGTACGGGTCGGCACCCAGGCCGGAGCGGGCCAGCTCCAGCACCTGCGGCCAGCCGAAGTCGCCCAGGTAGGGCGAGCCCTGCAGCAGCTGCCCGTAGGCGGCCACCGCGGCGGCGAAGCGGACGTCCGCGCCGGCCTCGGCCAGCGGCTTCGGCGCGTTCGCGACGGCTTGTTCCAGCAGCCGGCTGCGCGCCTCGCCGGGACGCTTGTAGCGGATCTTCAGCCAGCCCAGTTCGCCGGCCCGGGTGTCGCCGGACGCGGCGGCCGGGCGGTTGGCGGGGTAACGTTCCTCGTCGAGCAGGCCGGGCCGGCCCTGCAGCGTGAGCTCGTACAGCGCGGTCACGCGGTGGCCCGCGCCGACGTCGCCCGCATCGACCCGGTCGTTGTTGAAGTCCTCGCGCGCGAGCTGCCGGTTGTCGTAGCCGATCAGCCGGTACTCCTTGACCACCGCCGGGTTGAACTCGAGCTGCAGCTTCACGTCGCTGGCGACGGTGGCCAGCGTCGAGGTGAACTCCTGCACCAGCACCTTGCGGCCCTCGGCCACCGAGTCGAGGAACGAGTACTTGCCGTCGCCGGCGTCGGCGATCTGCTCCATCAGCGCGTCGTTGTAGCGCACCAGGCCCACGCCCAGCGTGGACAGCCCGATGCCGGACTTGCGTTCGGCCGCGACGATCTGCTTGAGCTGGTCGATGCCGGTCACGCCGACATTGAAGTCGCCGTCGGTGGCCAGCAGGATGCGGTTGATGCCGCCCGGGATGTAGCTGCGGCGCGCCTGCTGGTAGGCCAGGCGCAGCCCGGCGCCGCCGGCCGTGCTGCCGCTGGCGTGCAGCGAGCGGATCGCCTCGCGGATCAGCTCCTTGCGGTCGCCGGGGACCGATGCCAGCAGCACGCGGGTGGTGCCGGAGTAGGTCACGATGGAGACGCGGTCCTGCTCGCGCAGCTCGTCGACGAAGGCCAGCAGCGACTGCTGCACCACCGGCAGCGCCTGCGGCACGGCCATCGAGCCCGAGACGTCGACCAGGAACACGAGGTTCGCCGGCGGCAGCGTGTCCTTGGCCGGGTCGGCCGCCTGGATGCCGATCTTCAGCAGGTGGTTGTGCGGGTTCCAGGGGCTGGGCACCAGCTCGGCGTGCACGCTGAACGGGTCGGCGGCGCCGGCGGCCGGGCGCGGGTAGTCGTAGCTGAAGTAGTTCAGCATCTCCTCGACGCGCACGGCCTCGCGCGGCACGGCCAGGACCCGCTGCAGCAGGCCACGCACGCTGGTGTAGGAGCCGGTGTCCACGTCCACCGAGAAGGTCGACACCGGGGCGGTGGCCACCCGCCGCACCGGATGCGGTGCCGCGCCCTGCGTGATGACGTGGCTGTAGGGCAGGTCCTGCACCCGCGGCGGCAGCGGCCGTGGCACGGGCGCGGCCACCTGGCCCGGCGCGGTGCCCTGGCGCGCGCGGGCGAGCCGGCGCTCGGCGGCGATGCGCGCCTCGGCTGGCGAGGGTGTGGCCACCGGCACCGGCGGCGTGGGGACGGCAGGGGCGGGGACCGGGCCTGCGGGCACCGGCGCGGGGGCGGCGGCGACGTCCCCGGCGGGCGTGTCGCGGGTCTGCGGTGCGGTGCAGGCCGCCAGGGCCAGCGCCAGCAGCGCAGCGGTCAGGATACGACCCGGCCGGGGGCCGGCGGAGCAGGGGAGATGCATGCGTGCCTCGCTTTCCTCGTGTTCACGGCGCCCGCGACGGCAGGCGCTTGCCCGTGTGAACGAGGCAGCGGGGCGGCCGGGGTCAAACGGGGCCGGACAGCGGCGGCAACCCGTGGCGGGCGCGGGCCCGGCTGCAGGCGTCGTCGCCCACGCCCATCGCGGCCCAGGTGCCGAACTCGCGGCACGGCGCGGGGCGCCACTCGTAGATGCCGCAGCGCGCATCGACGCCGACCGTGCCGACCAGCGCGGCGCAGCGCGGGCGGGCGTGGTCGGTGCCGCGCATGCGGCAGGTGTTGTCGGTCACGTCCACCGCCAGGCCGGAGGGCACGCAGCCGCCGTGCTCGTCGAGCTCGTCGCGGGCGAAGTCGACCCGGAAGCTGGCGCAGCAGGCGCCGCAGCCCAGGCAGGGGTTGTCGGCGGGCGTGCTCATCTCGGTGTGGGGGCGTCCAGCGCGGCCAGGGCGCGGCGCAGGTTGTCGCGCGCCGGGGTGTCCAGCCGCGCGTGGAACCAGTCGGTGGCGTACAGGCGCGGGCGGTCGAGGAAGCCCTGCAGCACGCGGCGGCGCGCCGCCGCATAGGTGGCGGCGGGCACCCAGCGGTACTCGCGCCGCACGCCCTGCTCGTAGGCGTCGTACACCTCGGGCGGCTGGCCGAGGATGGCGAGGTCGATGTCCACCACCCAGCGGTCGTCGCCCTGCAGGGCCCCGGCCGCGTGGTGCTGCGTCGCCATGACGTGGCGTTCGACGCGCGCCGCCAGCTCCTGCGCGCGTCCGGGCGGCAGGCCGCAGCCGAGCACGAAGCGCCGCGCCCAGTCGGCGCTGCGCCGTTCGTTGGTCTTGGACCAGGGCCAGTAGACCGCGTCGTGGAACCACAGTGCCAGCGCGACCGCGTCCGGGGCCTCGCACAGGGCGGCCACCTCGCGCACGTGGCGCAGGCAGGCGAGCAGATGGGTGGCGTCGTGGTAGCGGCGCGGCCAGCGGCTCCAGGCCTGCACCAGCGCCTCGCCCACGCCGGTGGCGGCGCGTCCGGCCAGCCCCAGGCGTTCGCACAGCCGGTGCCAGTCGTCCAGCAGTTCGCGGTGTGGGTCGGGGCTCAGTCGCATGGAGGGCAGGGACGGGTCTGTTCGGGTGGGGCTGCGTGCCGCACACTCGCATCATGCTCTACCGGATGCTGGCCGATGCGCTGGTGCTGCTGCACCTGGGCTTCGTGGCGTTCGTCGTGCTGGGTGCCCTGCTGGTGCGGCGCTGGCCGTGGCTGGCCTGGGCGCACCTGCCGGCCGTGGCCTGGGGCGTGTGGATCGAATGGAGCGCCGGGCTCTGCCCGCTGACGCCGCTGGAGCAGCGCCTGCGCCGCGCGGGCGGCGAGGCCGGGTACGCGTCGTCCTTCGTCGAGCACTACGTGCTGCCCCTGCTGTATCCGCTCGGACTGACCCCGGCGATCCAGGCGGGGCTGGCGGTGTGCGTGCTGGCCCTCAACGCGGGGCTTTATGCCGGGTTCTGGCGTCGCCGCCGCAGGCCCCCGCCGGCCCGGCGCTAGCCGTTCCTCGCCGGACGGCCCGCCTTCCCGTCGCTGGCGCGCCGTGAGCCTGCGCCGGAACCGCATGCAGGCTTCAGCCGATCCTCCCGAGGAGCAAGTATTCCATCAGCGCCTTTTGCACGTGCATGCGTTCTGGCTGCGGCCGGCGCTGCGCGCCTTCACATCGCTGGCGCGATGTGAGCCTGCGCCGGAACCGCATGCAGGCTTCAGCCGATCCTCCCGAGGAGCAAGTATTCCATCAGCGCCTTTTGCACGTGCATGCGGTTCTCCGCCTCGTCCCAGACGACGGATTGGGGGCCGTCGATCACCTCGGCGGTGACTTCCTCGCCGCGGTGGGCGGGCAGGCAGTGCATGAACAGCGCATCCGGCCTGGCCACGGCCATCATCTCGGCGTCGACGCACCAGTCGGCGAAGGCCTTGCGGCGCTGCTCGTTCTCGGCCTCGAAGCCCATGCTGGTCCACACGTCGGTGGTCACGAGGTCGGCGCCGCGGCAGGCGTCCATCGGGTCCTTGAAGGTCTTGAAGCAGGACAGGTCGGTCACGCCGGCGAGCTTCGGGTCGACCTCGTAGCCGGTCGGCGAGCTCAGGTGCACGGTGAAGCCGAGGATCTCCGCCGCCTGCAGCCAGGTGTTGGCCATGTTGTTGCCGTCACCCACCCAGGCCACCACCTTGCCCTGGATCGAGCCGCGGTGCTCGATGTAGGTGAAGATGTCCGCCAGGATCTGGCAGGGGTGGAACTCGTTGGTCAGGCCGTTGATGACCGGCACGCGCGAGTGCGCCGCGAAGGCCTCGATCTTGGCCTGCTCGAAGGTGCGGATCATCACCAGGTCGACCATGCGCGAGATCACGCGCGCGCTGTCCTCGATCGGCTCGGCGCGGCCGAGCTGGCTGTCGCCGGTGGTCAGGTGCACCACCGAGCCGCCCATCTGGTACATGCCGGCCTCGAAGCTCACGCGGGTGCGCGTCGAGGCCTTCTCGAAGATCATCGCCAGCGTGCGGTCGACCAGCGGGGTGTACTTCTCGTAGTTCTTGAAGCGCTTCTTGATGATGGCCGCGCGTTCGAACAGGTAGGCGTATTCCTCGGCTCGCAGGTCCTTGAACTGCAGGTAATGCTTGATCAGCGAGTTTCCGGGTTTCATCGGCGTGTTCCTCGTCATGCGGCGGGTTCCGAAAGGAATTGCTTGATCAGCGGGCACAGGATCGCGACGATCTGGTTCGCCTCGTCCTCGCTGAGGATCAGCGGCGGCACCAGGCGGATCACCTTGTCGGCCGTGACGCTGACCAGCAGCCCGGCCTCGGCCGCGCGGCCGAGCAGCACGCCGCAGGGGCGGTCCAGCTCGATGCCGATCATCAGGCCCTGGCCGCGCACCTCGGTGACGCCGGCCACGCCCGCCAGCTCGCGCTGCAGGCCGGCCTTCAGCGCTGCGCCGACGCGCGCCGCGTTCTCCACCAGGCCGTCTTCCTCCATGATGCGCAGCGTCTCGACGCCGGCGCGCATCGCCAGCGGGTTGCCGCCGAAGGTGGTGCCGTGGTTGCCCGGCTGGAACACGTCGGCCGCTTTCGGGCCGGCGACCACCGCGCCGATCGGCACCCCCGAGCCCAGGCCCTTGGCCAGCGGCATCACGTCCGGCACGATGCCGGCCCACTGGTGCGCGAACCACTTGCCGGTGCGGCCGATGCCGCACTGCACCTCGTCGATCATCAGCAGCCAGCCGCGCTCGTCGCAGATGCGGCGCACCGCCTGCAGGTACTCGGCGCGCGCGGGGTTGATGCCGCCTTCGCCCTGGATGGTCTCGAGGAACACCGCGACCACGTTCGGGCGGGTGCGCGCGACTTCCTCGATGGCGGCGGCGTCGTTCAGCGGCACGCGCACGAAGCCCGGCACCAGCGGCTCGAAGCCCTTCTGCACCTTGGCGTTGCCGGTGGCCGACAGCGTGGCGATCGAGCGGCCGTGGAAGGCCTTCTCGTACACCACGATCTCGGGCGACTCGATGCCCTTCTCGTGGCCGTACTTGCGCGCGATCTTCAGCGCCGCCTCGTTGGCTTCCAGCCCCGAGTTGCAGAAGAACACGTTGCTCATGCCCGACAGCTCGACCAGCTTGGCCGCCAGCTGCTCCTGCAGCGGCACCTGGTAGTAGTTCGAGCAGTGGATCAGCCTGGCGACCTGGTCCTGCAGCGCCGGCACCAGCTTCGGGTGCGCGTGGCCCAGGGTGTTGACCGCGATGCCGCCCAGGCCGTCGAGGTACTTGCGGCCCTCGGTGTCCCAGACCCAGCAGCCTCGACCGTGCGACAACGCGATCGGCAGACGGCCGTAGGTGTTCATCACATGAGGCATGGGCACGGGCGCTTTCTCAGGGGCGTTCATCGCAGGCTCCAAAAAACAAAAATCGCGAAAGAAGCCCGGGTGTCGCGCCCGGGTCCAACTTCCGCGTGTTGGCGCTCCATTCTATCGGTGCGGAAACGAAAGCCAGCTGACAGCTGGCACTGCGATCATGCGGGCCGCGGCCGCAGGCACGAGGGCTGCCCGGTGCGTACGGGGCAGGGACACGCGACGCGCGCGAGAATGCCCTGCCGAGTCCGTCAGGAAGTCCTCTATAAGATATTATTTGCAGGACTCATGTTGCGCTGCAGCGAACTACACTTCCTGCTGCGCAGGCCGCCACCAGCGGCCCCATTTTTCCCGGTCACCACCGCATGACGACAGCCAAACCCCGCGAGATCTTCATACAGGGGATCACCAAAGACGGCCGCACCTTTCGCCCTAGCGACTGGGCCGAGCGACTGGCAGGGGTCATGGCCCGGTTCCGTCCCGGCGGGCAGTCCGGCCCCGACGGCCACCTCGGCTACTCGCCCTACTGCGTGCCGACCGTCATCAACGGGGTCAAGTGCGTGGTCGTCAGCGAAGCGATACGCGACATCGAACCGATGGCCTGGGACTTCGTGCTCAACTTTGCCAGGGACAACGAGTTGCAGGTCGCCGAGGCCTGCCTGCTGCCCGATCCGCCCGCGAGAAGCTGACCCTCCGCGGGCTTCTTTTTTTCCGGCTTCCGGCGCTGCGGTGGCAGCCACCCGAGCCGGTCCCGGAAATGAAAAAGGGCTCGCGCTTGCGAGCCCTTCGTGTTGCCAACCCGGCCGTCGTCTTCAGGCAGACAGCGACTTGATCGCTGCGGACAGGCGGCTCTTGTGACGAGCGGCCTTGTTCTTGTGGAAGATGCCCTTGTCGGCGATGGAATCGATGACCTTCTGGGCGGTCTTGTACAGCTCGGCGGCCTTGGCCTTGTCGCCGGCCTGCACGGCCTTCTGCACGTTCTTGATCACCGTGCGAAAACGCGAGCGCAGGGCGGTGTTCGCGGCATTGAGCTTGACGTTCTGGCGCGCGCGCTTGCGGCCAGAGGCGATGCGAACGGTTTTCTTGGCTTTGGAAGAAGTGGCCATGGGTGTTCTGTTTCCGGGTTGGGAAAAGACTGCGAGTATAGCATCACCCGAGAGCCGAGTCCATGCGCCAGCCGCACAAGCACCGCAGCTTCCTATAATCGCGCGTCTTTGCGCATCCGCCGGCTGGGGCGGTCGTCCATGAACCTGCTTCGCGCTGCTTCGACCGTCTCGCTGTTCACCCTCGCGTCGCGCATCACCGGGCTCCTCCGGGAGCAGCTGGTCGCCGCCAGCTTCGGCTCCAGTGCCTGGACCGACGCGTTCAACGTCGCCTTCCGCATTCCCAACCTGCTGCGCCGGCTGTTCGCCGAGGGCGCCTTCTCCCAGGCCTTCGTGCCGGTGCTGGCGGCCAGCCGCGAGCGCGACGGCGATGCGGCCACGCGGGACCTGGTCGATGCGGTGGCCACCGTGCTGTTCTGGGCGCTGCTGGCCACCTGCGTGGTCGGCGTGCTGGGGGCGCCGCTGCTGGTGTACCTGATGGCCGCCGGCCTGCGCGAGACGCCGGGCAGCTTCGAGGCGGCGGTCACGATGACCCGCTACATGTTCCCGTACATCGGCTTCATGTCGCTGGTCGCGCTCTCGGCCGGGGTGCTGAACACCTGGAAGCGCTTCGCGGTGCCGGCGGCCACGCCGGTGCTGCTCAACCTCGCGATGATCGCCGCGGCCTGGCTGCTCGCGCCGCGCCTTGCGGCCTGGGGCATCCCGCCGATCTACGCGATGGCCGCGGGCGTGATGCTCGGCGGGCTGCTGCAGTTCGGCATCCAGGTGCCGGCGCTGGCGCGCATCGGCATGCTGCCGCGGCTGCGCTCGCCGCGCGCGGCGCTGCAGCACGAGGGCGTGCGGCGCATCCTCGGGCTGATGGCGCCGGCGCTGCTGGGCGTGTCGGTCGCGCAGCTGTCGCTGCTGATCAACACGCAGATCGCCTCGCACCTGGGGCCCGGTGCGGTGTCCTGGCTGACCTATGCCGACCGCCTGATGGAGTTTCCCACCGGCCTGCTGGGCGTGGCGCTGGGCGTGGTGCTGCTGCCGCAGCTGTCGGCCGCCCAGGCGCAGCAGGACACGGCGCGCTATTCCGGGCTGCTGGACTGGGGCCTGCGGCTGGTGGTGCTGCTGGCGCTGCCGTCGGCCGCCGCGCTGTTGCTGTTCGCGCGCCCGCTGGTGGCCGGGGTGTTTCACTACGGCGCCTTCACCGAGCGCGACGTGCAGCAGACCATGATCGCGCTGATGGGCTACGGCGTCGGCCTGCTGGGGCTGATCGCGATCAAGGTGCTGGCCCCGGGCTTCTACGCCCGGCAGGACGTGCGCACGCCGGTGCGCATCGCGATCACGGTGCTGTGCCTGACCCAGCTGATGAACCTGGCCTTCGTGCCGCTGCTCGGCCATGCCGGGCTGGCCCTGTCGATCGGCATCGGCGCGCTGGTCAACGCGGGCTGGCTGCTGTGGGGGCTGCGCCGGCGCGGCTCGTACCGCCCGGCGCCGGGCTGGCTCGGCTTCCTGTGGCGGGTGGCGCTGGCCACGCTGGTGATGGGCGCCGGGCTGTGGTGGGCTGCCCATGCGCTGGACTGGACCGGGCTGCGCGCCACCCCCTGGCTGCGCGCGGCATGGCTGGCCGCCGCGGTGGGCGCCGCCGCCGCGGTGTACTTCGCGGTCCTGCTGGCGCTGGGGGTACGGCCGCGCCAGTTCGTCAAGCGCGCCTGAGCGGACTACACTGCCTGCATGCAGTTCGAGGCCCCCTCCGCCCTGGAGTACTTTTCTTCGCTCGTCGCCGAGGACGAAGGCTTCCCGCTCACCGAAGTGGCGGCCTCGCTCGCGCTGGACGAGTTTCCCGAGCTGGACCTTCAGTCGGTGCTGGACGAGATCGACCAGCTGGGCGAGCGGCTCAAGCGCCGGTTGCCGGCCGACGCCGGACCGATGCAGCGGCTGCGCATGCTCAACCGCTACTTCTTCCAGGAGCTCGGCTTCGGCGGCAACGTCAACGACTACTACGACCCGCACAACAGCTGCCTGAACGCCGTGCTGCGCACCCGGCGCGGCATCCCGATCTCGCTGGCCGTGATCTACATGGACCTGGCGCGCCAGATCGGGCTGAAGGCCCACGGCGTGTCGTTCCCGGGCCATTTCCTCGTGAAGCTGCGCATGCCGCAGGGCGAGGTGGTGATGGACCCGTTCTCGGGGCATTCGCTGTCGCGCGAGGAGCTGGACGAGCGGCTCGATCCCTACAAGCGCCAGCAGGGGCTGGTCGGCGAGTTCGACCTGCCGCTCGGGCTGTTCCTGCAGTCGGCCACGCCGCGCGAGGTGATCGCGCGCATGCTGCGCAACCTGAAGGAGATCTACCGGATGCGCGAGGACGGGCCGATGCTGCTGGCGGTGCTGGACCGGCTGGTGGTCCTGCTGCCCGAGGACTGGGAAGAGCGGCGTGACCGCGGGCTGGTGCGCTCCGAGATGGGGCTGCTCGACGAGGCGATCGCCGACCTGGCGATCTACGTGCAGGAGGCCGAGGACGCCGACGACCGGCTGGAAATGGCCGAACGCCTGGAAGGCCTGCGCGCGCTGCGCGGCGACGGGCCGCCGCGCCTGCACTGAAGACGGTGCGCGCGGCCGGCGGCCGTCAGATCACCTGGGTCTGGTGCTCGTCGCCCTGGCGGGCCTCGATGCGGCCGATGCGGTAGACGGTCTGGCCCTGGGCCTGCAGGATCTCGGTGGCGCGGGCCGCGTCGGCCTCGGCCACGATCACGACGAAGCCGATGCCGCAGTTGAAGGTGCGGTGCATTTCCGACTCGGCGACGCCGCCTTCGCGCTGCAGCCAGCTGAAAATCTCCGGCCGCGGCCAGCTGCCGCCGTCGATGACGGCCTTGGTGGTCTCGGGCAGGCAGCGCGGGATGTTCTCCACCAGGCCGCCGCCGGTGATGTGGGCCATGCCCTTGATCGCCACCTGCTGCAGCGCGGCCAGCACCGGCTTCACGTACAGGCGGGTGGGGGCCATCACGCGCTCGCGGAACGGCTGGCCGTCCAGCGTCGCGGGCAGGCGCTCGGCGGCGCGCTCGACCACCTTGCGCACCAGCGAGTAGCCGTTGGAATGCACGCCGCTGGAGGCCAGCCCCAGCACCACGTCGCCGGGGGCGATGCTGCGGCCGTCGACGATGCGGCCCTTCTCGACCACGCCGACGCAGAAGCCGGCCAGGTCGTATTCGCCGGGCGGGTACATGCCGGGCATCTCGGCGGTCTCGCCGCCGATCAGCGCACAGCCCGATTCCTCGCAGCCGCGCGCGATGCCGCCGACCACGCGCGCGGCGGTGTCGACATCCAGCTTGCCGCAGGCGAAGTAGTCGAGGAAGAACAGCGGCTCGGCGCCTTGCACCAGCACGTCGTTGACGCTCATCGCGACGAGGTCGATGCCGACGGTGTCGTGCATGCCCCATTCGAAGGCCAGCTTGAGCTTGGTGCCCACGCCGTCGGTGCCGCTGACCAGCACGGGTTCCTGGTAGCGCTTGGGCACCTCGAACAGGGCGCCGAAACCGCCGATGCCGCCCAGCACGCCTTCGCGCAGCGTGCGCTTGGCCAGGGGCTTGATGCGGTCGACGAGGGCGTCGCCGGCATCGATGTCGACGCCGGCATCACGGTAGGACAGGGGGGTGTTGGACATGATGGGTCTGCCGGGCAGGGTGTGCCGGGCCTATAGAATTTGCGCGATTCTACCGGCCGGTCCCGACCGGCGCCTTCCTCCGGCACCTCCTGCACTGCCTTCATGACTCTCACTGCGGCTCAACGACGTACCGTCGCCTGGCTCGGCATCGCGGCGGCGGCCCTGCTGCTGCTGTGGCTGCTCGCGCCGGTGCTGCTGCCCTTCCTGCTGGCGGCGGTGCTGGCCTATGCGCTGCATCCGGCCGTCGAATGGCTGGTGGCGCGCCGGCTGCCGCGGCTGCTGGCGGTGCTGCTGCTCGAGGCGGTGGCGATCCTGGCGGTGCTGGGCCTGTTGCTGCTGATGGTGCCGATCCTGTCCAAGGAGCTGCCGCTGCTGCGCGAGCAGATCCCGGTGCTGGCCGCGCGCCTCAACGAGGTCCTCGCCCCCTGGCTGGCGCAGCACGGCGTGAACCTGTCCCTGGACATCGCCAGCATCAAGGCCTTCGTCGTCAAGTACCTCAACGCTAACCTGGAGGACTGGCTGTCGACCGCGCTCAGCTCGGCGCGCATCGGCGGCAGCTTCGTGCTGGCGATCGCCGGCCATGCGGTGCTGGTGCCGGTGGTGCTGTTCTACCTGCTGATGGACTGGCCCGAGGTGGTGCGGCGCACGCTGCAGTTCGTGCCGCCGCGCTTCGAGGCCGGGGTGACGGGCTTCCTGGCCGAGTGCGACGAGGTGCTCGGGCAGTACCTGCGCGGCCAGCTGCTGGTGATGGTGATCCTGGCCGCCTACTACAGCGTCGGGCTGGCGCTGTTCGGTTTCGACCTGGCCGTGCCGGTGGGCGTGTTCACCGGGCTGGCCATCTTCATTCCCTATCTGGGCTTCGGGCTCGGCATGGTGCTGGCGCTGCTGGCCGGCGTGCTGCAGTTCGCGAGCTGGTACGGCGTCATCGGCGTGGCGGTGGTCTACGGCATCGGCCAGCTGGTCGAGAGCTTCTACCTCACGCCGCGGCTGGTGGGCGAGCGCATCGGCATGCACCCGATCACGGTGATCTTCGCGCTGCTGGCCTTCGGCCACCTGCTCGGCTTCGTCGGCGTGCTGATCGCGCTGCCGGTCAGCGCGCTGCTGGTCGTGGCGGTGCGGCGGCTGCGCCGGACCTACCTCGAGAGCCGGTTGTATCTGGGCTGACATGAAACAGCTACCGCTGGGCCTGGGCCCGGACGAACCCCCGGGTTTCGAGAATTTTTTCCGCGGTCCGAACGCGGCGGCCGTGGAACATGTGCGCACGCTGGCCGGCCAGGCCCGGCCGGCGCCGGTCTACCTCTGGGGCCCGGGCGGCTGCGGCAAGACGCACCTGCTGCTGGCGCTGGCCCACGAGGTGCAGGCGCAGGGCGGGCGGGTCGGCTGGTTCGACCCTTCGGCGCCGAGGGACCTCGAATTCGACGACACTTGGCAGGCGCTGGTGCTGGACGACTGCCAGCGCTACGACCCCGACCAGCAGCACCGCGCCTTCGTGCTGTTCGTCCAGGCGACGACGCAGGGCCTGCCGATCGCGGCGGCCGGCGACGCGCCTCCGGTGGACCTGCCGCTGCGCGACGACCTGCGTACCCGGCTCGGCTGGGGCCATGTCTTCCAGTTGCTGCCGCTGTCCGAGGCCGACTGCCGTGCCGTGCTGCGGCGCGAGGCCGACCGGCGCGGGATCTTTCTTTCGGACGAGGTGATGAGTTACCTGCTGACGCGCTTCTCGCGCGACCTGGGCAGCCTGATGCGGCTGCTCGACCGGCTCGACCGCTTCGCGCTCGCGACGCACCGTGCCGTGACCGTGCCGCTGCTCAAGCAGATGCTGGTGGAGGAGGGGCCATGAGCGGCGACGCGGTGCGCAACCTGTGCCTGTTCGACCTCGATCACACGCTGCTGCCGATCGATTCGGACCACGCCTTCGGCGACTTCCTTGTGCGCATCGGCTGGGCCGACGCGCAGGAATTCCGTCGCGGCAACGACCACTACTACGCCCAGTACCAGGCCGGGCGCCTGGACCTGGACGAATACATCGACTTCACCACCCGGCCGTGGCGCACCCGCTCGCCCCAGGAGCAGGCCTGGGTGCAGCAGCGCTTCGTCGAGGAAGTGGTGCACCCCAACCTCAAGCCGGCCGCGCTCGACCTGGTGCGCTCGCACCAGTCGCAGGGCGACCTGGTGGCCATCGTCACCGCGACCAACGAGTTCGTCACCGCGCCGATCGCCGCGGCGTTCGGCGTCGAGCACCTGCTCGCGGTGCAGCTGGAGCGCGACGCCGAGGGCGCCGTCACCGGGCGCATCCGCGGCGTGCCGTCCTACCAGGCCGGCAAGGTGACGCGGGTCGACCAGTGGCTGGCGTCGCTCGGCCTGCGCTGGGACGACTTCGGTCGCACCAGCTTCTACAGCGATTCCCCCAACGATTTGCCCCTGCTCGAGCGCGCCAGCGACCCGGTGGCGACCAACCCGTCGCCGGCCCTGGAACAGACCGCCGTGGCGCGCGGCTGGCGCATCCTGAAGCTGTTTCCATGATCAAGAAACTCATCAGCAAGCTGCTCGGCAAGTCCGCGCCCGCCGCGGGCAAGACCGCCGGCAAGCGCCATCTCGGCAAGCGCGTGGAAGTGCCCAAGAACGAGCACGGCATCGACCGCTCGCTGGTCGACGAACGTGCCGTCAAGGTGGTGCAGACGCTCACCGACGCCGGCTACGAGGCCTACATCGTCGGCGGGGCGGTGCGCGACCTGCTGCTCGGCAAGCGTCCCAAGGACTTCGACGTGGCCACCAACGCCACGCCCGAGCAGGTCAAGGCGCTGTTCCGGCGTGCCTTCATCATCGGCCGGCGCTTCCGCATCGTGCACGTGGTGTTCGGGCGCGGGCGCGACCACGAGGTGATCGAGGTCTCCACCTTCCGGGCCCAGGTCGATGCCTCCGAGGCCGAACAGGTCAACGGCAACGAGAAGACCGCCAAGTCCGAGCTGGCGGGCAAGTCCCACGTGGTCGACGCCAGCGGCCGCGTGCTGCGCGACAACGTCTGGGGTCCGCAGATCGAGGACGCGGCGCGCCGCGACTTCACGATCAATGCGATGTACTACGACCCGCAGCGCGAGATCGTGGTCGACTACCACCACGGCATCCGCGATGCGAAGAAGCGCCTGCTGCGCATGATCGGCGATCCGGAGCAGCGCTACCGCGAGGACCCGGTGCGCATCATCCGCGCGGTGCGCTTCGCCGCCAAGCTGGGCTTCGAGATCGAGGGGAAGACGCGCGAGCCGATCGCCCGCATGGCCCCGCTGCTGGAGAACGTGCCGGCCTCGCGCATGTTCGACGAGATGATCAAGCTGCTGCAGACCGGCCATGCGCTGGCCTCGCTGGAGCAGCTGCGCGCGCATGGCCTGCACCGCGGCGTCTTCCCGATCCTCGACGTGGTGCTGGACGAGACGCGCCGCCACGACGGGCGCGAGAAGTTCGTGCGCCTGGCGCTGGCCGACACCGACCGCCGCGTCGCCGAGGGCAAGCCGGTCGCCCCGAGCTTCATGCTCGCGGCCATGCTGTGGCATGACGTGCTGGACCGCTGGGAGCGCCGCCGCCAGCAGGGCGAGCATCCGTTCCCGGCGCTGCAGGCTGCCATCGAGGAAGTGTTCGACGCGCGCATCGGCGACATCTCCGGCCGCGGCAAGCTGGCCGCCGACATGCGCGAGATCTGGATGATGCAGCCGCGCTTCGAGAAGCGCGCCGGCAATGGCCCGATGGTGCTGGTCGAGCAGCCGCGCTTCCGCGCCGGCTTCGACTTCCTGCGCCTGCGCGCCGAGGCGGGCGAGGTCGACGAGGCGCTGGCGCGCTGGTGGGAGGAGTTCTCGCTGGCCGAGATGCCGCGCCGCCGCGAGCTGCTCGAGCTGGCCCGCCAGCAGGACCAGGCACGCCGCACCGGCGACAAGCCGGGCGAGGCCGCCCCGGCGAAGAAGCGCCGCCGCCGTCGCCGCAAGCCGGCCGGCGAGGGCGCGGCTGCTGCCGCGGACGGGGCCGTTCCCGCCAGCGACTGAGCCGCACGCCACCGACAGGACAACGCACATGGTCGTGGCTTACGTGGGCCTGGGGGCCAACCTCGGCGACGCGCTGCAGACGCTGCGCGGCGCGGCACGCGCGCTCGCCGGCCTGCCGGGCGTGACGGCCGCCGCCGGCTCGTCGGTCTACCGCACCGCGCCGGTCGACGCCGGCGGCCCGGATTTCCTCAACGCCGTCGTGCGGCTCGAGTGCACGCACGACGCCCGCACCCTGTTCGGCCAGCTGCGCGAGATCGAGCAGCGCTACGGCCGCGAGCGCCCGTACCGCAACGCGCCGCGCACGCTGGACCTGGACCTGCTGCTGTGGGGCGACGCGGTCATCGCCGAGCCCGACCTCAGCGTGCCCCATCCCCGCATGCACCAGCGCGCCTTCGTGCTGGTGCCGCTGTCCGAACTCGACGCCGCGGTGCGCATCCCCGGCCACGGCACGCTGTCCTCGCTGCTGGCGGCCGTGGCTGCGCAGGACGTCGAGCGCACCGCCGACTCCCTCTACTGAACCCTGCCACATCCCGTGAGCCCTGCCGCCGTTCCTTTCCAGACCGTCGGGCTGCTGATTGCGTCCAACGTCTTCATGACGTTCGCCTGGTACGGTCACCTGAAGCACCTGGCCAGCAAGCCGTGGTACGTGGCCGCGCTGGTCAGCTGGGGCATCGCCCTGTTCGAGTACCTCCTGCAGGTGCCGGCCAACCGCATCGGCTATTCCAGCGGCATGTTCAGCCTGGCGCAGCTGAAGATCATGCAGGAGGTCATCACGCTGGCGGTGTTCGTGCCGTTCGCGATGGTCTACATGAAGGTGCCGTTCAAGCTGGACTTCGTCTGGGCCGGGTTGTGCCTGGTCGGGGCGGTGTACTTCATCTTCCGCACGCCATGACCGCGTTTTCCCTCGATGCCTGCCGGCACATCGTCGTCGAAGGCCCCATCGGCGTGGGCAAGAGCACGCTCGCGCGCCTGCTGGCCGCCGAGCTGGGCGGCGAGCTGATGCTCGAGAAACCGCAGGAGAACCCGTTCCTGGAGCGCTTCTATGCCGACGCGGCGCGCTACGCCTTCCAGACCCAGGTGTACTTCCTGTTCCAGCGCATCGAACAGTACCGCGAGCTGGTGCAGCCGGGCATGTTCGCCGGGCCCGTGGTCAGCGACTTCATGTTCGCCAAGGACGCGCTGTTCGCGCGCCTGACGCTCAGCGACGACGAATACGAGCTGTACATGCAGATGTACCAGCGCATGGCGCCGCAGATGCCCGAGCCGGACCTGATCATCTGGCTGCAGGCCGGGCCGCCGGTGCTGCAGCAGCGCATCGCGCGGCGCGGCATCCGCATGGAGCAGGGCATCGGCGATGCCTACCTGCGCGAGCTGTGCGACGCCTATGCCGCGTACTTCGAGCATTACGACGGTGCGCCGGTGCTGGCGCTGGAGACCACGCACTTCAATCCGGTCGACCGTCCGGACGATTTCCGTCGCTTCATGACGCACCTGCGCCGCTATGGCGGATCGCGTGAAGTGCTCACGCTGCAGCCGCAGGAGGGCGCATGAGCACATTCCGAATCCCCGTGCCGCCGGTGGGTCGTGGCCGGCTGCTGTCACAATAGCGACACTTTTTGCCAGTTCCGGGGGGCGTCCCAGGCGCCAGCCCGACGGACGTCCAGCAACTACAGACATTCTTTCCATGATCTTCGGCAAACTGCTGCCTCGCGAGGGCAATTTCTTCGAGCTGTTCAACCAGCATGGCGCGAAGATCGTCGAAGGCTCGCGGGCCTTCATGGCGATGGTCGAGAACTATTCCGATGCAGGCCTGCGCGAGCGCCATGCGGCCGAAGTCGACAAGGCCGAGCGCCAGGCCGACAGGACGACTGCCGAGGTCAACCGCCTGCTGCACAAGACCTTCATCACCCCGATCGACCGCGAGCAGATCCATTCGCTGATCAACGCGATGGACGACGTGCTCGACCTGCTGCAGGATGCCAGCGAGACCATGTCGCTGTACGACATCCGCGAGATGACCGACGAGGTCATCCAGCTGGCGGCGCTGAGCGTGCGCTGCTGCGAGCGCGTCGCGCATGCGGTGTCGTTGCTGCCGCGCCTGAACAAGGACGAGACGGCCGAAGCGGCGATCAAGGCCTGCGAGGAGATCGACCAGCTCGAGTCCGACGCCGACCGCGTGATGCGCGCCGCGATGTCCAAGCTGTTCCGCGAGCAGGCCGACGTGCGCGAGCTGATCAAGCTGAAGGCGATCTACGAGCAGCTCGAGTCCATTTCCGACCGTTGCGAGGATGTGGCGAACCTGATCGAGGGCATCGTCCTCGAGAACTCCTGAAACCCGTCGGACAGTCAGGAGGGTTCGCTCCATGGACGCTGTGCAAGCGGGTTTCTGGGTGGTCGTGCTGCTCGTCGTGCTGGCCATCCTGTTCGACTTCATGAACGGGTTCCACGACGCCGCGAACTCCATCGCGACCGTCGTCTCGACCGGGGTGCTCAAGCCCCACCAGGCGGTGGCCTTCGCCGCCACCTTCAACTTCATCGCGATCTTCATCTTCCACCTGAGCGTGGCCGCGACCATCGGCAAGGGCATCGTGCAGCCGGACGTGGTGGACCACCAGGTGGTGTTCGGGGCGCTGATCGGGGCGATCTCGTGGAACGTGATCACCTGGTACTACGGCATCCCGTCGAGCTCGTCGCACGCGCTGATCGGCGGCATCGTGGGCGCCACGATCGCCAAGGCCGGCTCGGGCGCGCTGATCGCCTCGGGCATCTGGAAGACGGTGGCCTTCATCCTGATCTCGCCGGCGCTGGGCTTCCTGCTCGGCTCGCTGCTGATGGTGGCGGTGGCCTGGATCTGCCGCGGGGCCTCGCCGCTGCGGGTGGACAACTGGTTCCGCCGCCTGCAGCTGCTGTCGGCCGGCATGTACTCGCTCGGCCACGGCGGCAACGACGCGCAGAAGACCATCGGCATCATCTGGATGCTGCTGATCGGCTCGGGCTACGCCTCGGCCAACGACCACATGCCGCCTGCCTGGACCATCTGGTCGTGCTACATCGCGATCGCGCTGGGCACGATGTTCGGTGGCTGGCGCATCGTCAAGACCATGGGCCAGAAGATCACCAAGCTCAAGCCGGTGGGCGGCTTCTGCGCCGAGACCGGCGGCGCGCTGACGCTGTTCCTGGCGACCCTGCTCGGGGTGCCGGTGTCGACCACCCACACCATCACCGGCGCCATCGTCGGTGTCGGCTCGGTGCAGCGTGCCTCGGCGGTGCGCTGGGGCGTGGCCGGCAACATCGTGTGGGCCTGGATCTTCACCATCCCGGCCTCGGCCTTCATCGGCGGGGTGTTCTACCTGATCGGCCACGCCCTGCTGTGAGTGCCGCGGGCCGGCCGGACCGGGCGGGGACGCCGCGGCACCGGCTGGCGTCCGTACCCCGGGCCCGGCGGTGCGCCGGGGCGCGGGCGGGACGCGCGTGCTTCCCGTGCCCGGGCTACTGGCTGATCTTGCGCGCTTCCTCGATCTGCACCTCGAAGTAGCGCTGCATGCCGTAGGCGATGGTGGCCATCAGGATGCCGGCGCCGACCATCAGCGCGACGATCACGCCGATCACCGCGGCCCAGCCGGTGCGGTGCTGGCGGCCCGAGGGATTGAAGCGTGCGTTCCAGCGCTCGTCCGGCGTCAGGCCGTAGATGATCGCGCACAGCATGGCCTGCACCAGCATCAGGCCGAGCAGCGGCACCAGCACCCAGGACAGGCGGTCGTCCTGCCCGTAGGCCAGCATGCGCAGCACGCCATGCACGCCGGCCAGCGTGGGCCAGGGGTGCAGCCAGGCGAGCAGGTCGCGGAACCCGTGCAGGTAGAAGCGGTGCAGCCCGAGGCTGCCCAGCAGCAGGGCCAGCCAGGTGGCCAGGGTCTTCGACTTGTAGCGTTGCGTGGAGGTCGTCATCGGGGCGCTACTGTAGCTGCTTCCTGCATGGCCGGGCGAAACGCTATAATTTCTGGTTCTCGACGCTGGCCGGCTGAGGGCTGGCGTGTATCTAACGGCGTCGAACAACTGTCCCGGATGCTTTGCGCCTGTGTGTCTCCTGGTGCGGCGGACCCAAGAAGCAACTCAAAGGAAACATCATGGTCGTGATTCGACTCGCACGCGGCGGCTCCAAGAAGCGCCCGTTCTACAACATCGTCGCCGCTGACTCGCGCCATCGCCGCGACGGCCGGTTCCTCGAGCGCGTGGGCTTCTACAACCCCATGGCTTCCGGCGCGGCCGAAACCCTGCGCCTGGCGCATGACCGCCTGGAGTACTGGGTCGGCCAGGGCGCCCAGATGTCGCCGACGGTGGCCCGCCTGGTCAAGCAGGCCAAGAAGGCCGCTGCCTGACGAAGGTGCGCGCCACGCCCGATCCAGCTGCAAGCCGGCCCGCCTCGCCTGACGACGAGGGCGTGGCCTGGCCCGACGATGCGGTGGAGGTCGGGCGCGTCATCGACGCCTGGGGCGTCAAGGGCTGGATCAAGGTCCAGCCGTACTCGGCCGATCCCCAGGCGTTGTTCTCTTCCCGGCGCTGGTTCCTCCAGCCGCCCGATTCCCCGAATCCCCGTGCTGCCGCGGCGGGCCTGCGCTGGCCGCTGCTGCTGCGCATCACCCAGGCGCGCGACCACGGTGACGTGATCGTCGCGGCCGCCCGCGAAGTGCCCGACCGCACCGCTGCCGAGGCGCTCAAGGGCGCGCGGGTGCATGTCCCGCGCTCCAGCTTCCCGACTGCCGATCCCGACGAGTACTACTGGGTCGACCTGATCGGCCTGGAGGTGGTGAACCGGCAGGGCGAACGGCTCGGCACGGTGGCGGACCTGATGGACACCGGTGCCCACGCCATCCTGCGCGTGGTCGACGAGGCCGGCGGCAAGCCGGCCGAGCGCCTGATCCCCTTCGTCGGCGCCTACGTGGACGAGGTCGACCAGGGCGCGCGGCGCATCACGGTCGACTGGGGCCTGGACTACTGAGCCGGCGGGAGGGCCGTCCCGTGCGCTTCGACGTCGTCACGCTGTTCCCGGACCTGTTCCAGCCCTTCCTGGGCCTGGGCGTGACCCGGCGCGCCTTCGAGAGCGGGCAGGTCGACGTGCGGCTGTGGCAGCTGCGCGACTTCGCCGACGACAACTACCGCCGCGTCGACGACCGTCCCTATGGCGGCGGGCCCGGCATGGTGATGCTGGTCGAGCCGCTGGAGCGCGCGCTGGCGGCGGTGCGGGCCGAGCGCCAGGACGACGCCCCGGTGGTGCTGTTCACGCCCACCGGCCGGCGCATCGACCAGGCGCTGCTGCGCGAATGGGCCGAGGGGCCCGGCGCGACGCTGGTGTGCGGCCGCTACGAGGGCATCGACCAGCGCTTCATCGACCGGCACGTGGACGTGGAGCTGAGCCTGGGCGACTTCGTGCTGTCCGGCGGCGAGATCCCGGCCCTGGCCCTGCTGGACGGCATCGCCCGCCTGCAGCCCGGCGTGCTGAACGATGCCCAGTCGCACGTGCAGGACAGCTTCAGCGACGGGCTGCTCGACTGCCCGCACTACAGCCGCCCCGAGGTGCTGCAGACCGAGGCCGGGCCGCTGGCGGTGCCACCGGTGCTGCTGTCGGGCCACCATGCCGAGATCGCCCGCTGGCGGCGCGAGCAGTCGCTGCGCCTGACCGCCGAGCGCCGGCCCGACCTGATCGCCGCGGCGCGGGCCGCCGGGCAGCTGTCGGCCGCGGACGAGAAGTTTCTCGCCTCGCTTGGGCTATAATCCCCGGTTTTGCGATCCTCTGCCAAGCCGGCTGCAGCCGCGGCCACTTCCCGAGATGGCGTTGGCACGATCATGTTGGAGAAACCATGGACCTGATCCGTCAACTCGAGCAAGAAGAGATTGCTCGCCTGAACAAGAACATTCCCGAGTTCGCGCCCGGCGACACGGTCGTCGTGAACGTGAACGTCGTCGAAGGCAACCGCAAGCGCGTGCAGGCCTACGAAGGCGTCGTGATCGCCAAGCGCAACCGCGGCCTGAACTCCAGCTTCATCGTCCGCAAGATCTCCAGCGGCGAAGGCGTGGAGCGGACCTTCCAGCTGTACAGCCCGCTGATCGCCTCGATCGACGTCAAGCGCCGCGGCGACGTGCGTCGTGCCAAGCTGTACTACCTGCGTCAACGCAGCGGCAAGTCGGCCCGCATCAAGGAAAAGCTGGGCTGATCCCGTGCCGGCGCAGCGACGGGCCGCGCGAGCGGCTCGGTGCTTACCCGCAGAACGGGCAAGGCTGCGCACGATTCAACAGCTCGAAACCGGCCGCCTGGCGCATCATGCGCAGGCGGCTTTTTCATTGCTTGCGCCATGTCGTTGATCTTGCACCCCGAGGAGCTGCCGGTCGTCGGCATCGATGCGCACCTGCCGCCAGTGGCGAGCGATCGCCTGCATCCCGACGCGCTGCGGCAGCGTTTCCGCTCCCCGCCGGCATGGGAGCCCGAGGTCAGGGCCGAGCGCCGCATGGCCGGCCGCGAACCGGCGCATGCCTCGGTGCTGGTGCCGCTGGTGATGCGCGACGAGCTGACCGTGCTGCTGACGCGGCGCACCGAGCACCTGCGTGACCACGCGGGCCAGATCAGCTTCCCGGGCGGGCGCGCCGAGCCGCACGACCCGGACCCCGCCGCCACCGCACTGCGCGAGGCCGAGGAGGAGATCGGCCTGCCGCGCGAGCATGTGGAGGTGCTCGGCACGCTGCCCATCTACCGCACCGTCACCGCCTTCATGGTCACCCCGGTGGTTGCCCTGGTGCGCCCGGGGTTCCAGCTGCAACCCGATCCGTTCGAGGTGGCCGAGGCGTTCGAGGTGCCGCTGCAGTTCCTGATGCAGCCCGCCAACCACCGGCGTCATGCGTTCGAGTTCGGCGGCGAACGGCGCGAGTTCTTCTCGATGCCGTGGGAGTCGGGCGCGCAGCGCTACTTCATCTGGGGCGCGACCGCGGGGATGTTGCGCAACCTGTACCGCTTCCTGTCCGCCTGAGGCAGCGACCGGCGGCTATCATGCCGCCCATGAGTTTCTTCTCGGTTCTCTTTGCGCTGCTGATCGAGCAACTCAAGCCCCTGCGGGGCGGCAACGTGGTCCACGACTCGCTCGTGGCCTGGGTGCGCTGGACCGGGCGCAACTTCGACGCCGGCAAGGACGTGCATGCCTGGGTGGTCTGGTGCATCACGGTCATCGTGCCGGCACTGCTGACCTGGGGTGTCCATGCGCTGGTCGCGCACTTCAGCGTGCTCGCCGCGCTGGCCTGGAACGTCGCGGTGCTCTACCTCACGCTGGGGTTCCGCCAGTTCAGCCACTACTTCACCGACATCCGCGACGCGCTGGAGCGCGGCGACGAGGCCACCGCACGCCGCCTGCTGGCCGAGTGGCGCCACCTCGATGCCAGCGACCTGCCGCGCCGGGAGATCCTGCGCCACGTGATCGAGCATTCGCTGCTCGCGGCGCACCGCCACGTGTTCGGCGTGTTCTTCTGGTTCGTGCTGCTGGCCACGCTGGGCCTGGGGCCGGCCGGTGCGGTGTTCTACCGCATGGCCGAGTTCTCCAGCCGCTACTGGGCCTACAGGAGCCGCACCATCGGCGTGCCGAGCAACGCCCGCCTGATGGAGCTGGCGCAGCAGCTGTTCGGCTGGCTGGACCACGTGCCGGCGCGCCTGACCGCGTTCGGCTTCGCGGTGGTCGGCAACTTCGAGGAGGCGGTCGACAGCTGGCGCCGCCACAGCGAGCTGTGGCGCTACGCGAACGACGGCATCATCCTGGCCGCCGCGGCCGGGGCGGTCGGTGTGCGGCTGGGCGGCAGCAGCGCGCCCGGCGTGACCCCGGACCGGACCAAGACCTTCGAGGCGGGCGCGGCGGCGCAGGCGGGCGACGCGGAGGGTTCGACCTCCGGCATGCCGCCCGAGCTCGGGCACTTGCGCAGCATCGTCGGGCTGGTCTGGCGCTCGGTGGTGCTGTGGATGCTGCTGCTGGCGCTGCTGTCGCTGGCCAACCTGATCGGCTGAGCCCGCCGCCTCAGTAGGCCGGGCGCGACAGCTCCTCGTGGATCTCGCCGTAGATGCGGTAGCGGCTCGCGCTGACCTCGCCGCGCTCGACCGCCGCGCGCACCCCGCAGCCCGGCTCCTGCCGGTGGGTGCAGTTGTAGAAGCGGCACTCGCCGACATGCGCGCGCAGGTCGGGCATGTAGGCCGGCAGCTGCTGCGGGTCGATCTGGCGCAGGCCGAATTCCTGGAAGCCGGGCGAATCGATCAGCCCCGTGGTGCGCGCCGCATCGACCCAGTACCACTGCGTGCTGGTCGTCGTGTGGCGGCCGGAGTTGAGCGCCTGCGAGATCTCGCCCACCTGGGCCTGCGCGGCGGGCACCATCAGGTTGATCAGCGTGCTCTTGCCCGTGCCCGAGGGGCCCAGCACCAGCGTCGCGCGGCCGTCCAGGCGCGGCGCGAGCGCGGCGCGCGCCTCGTCCGGCGCCGCCTGCAGCGACACCTCCTGCACGTCGTAACCCATCGCCCGGTAGGGCGCCAGGCGCTCGCGGGCCGCCGCGGCCTGCGGCAGGTCGACCTTGTTGAGCAGGATGCACACCGGGATGCCGGCGGACTCGGCCGCGATCAGCGAGCGGCTCAGCTGCGACTCGCTGAACTGCGGCTCGACGGCGACCATCACCAGCAGCAGGTCCAGGTTGGCGGCGAAGGACTTGGTGCGCCACTCGTCCTGCCGGAACAGCAGGTTGCGGCGCGGCTCGATCCGTTCGATCACGCCTTCGTCGGTGCCGCTGGCGACCGTGCGCATCCACTGCACCCGGTCACCGACCACGCATTCGCTCTTCTTGCCGCGGGGGCGGCAGACCACGCGCCGGCCTTCGGGCGTCTCGACCAGGTAGTGGCGGCCGTAGCCGGCCACCACCAGCCCGCGTTCCAGCTCGACAGCTCGGGTCATCGGCGAGTCAGCCCAGCAGCGCGTCCGCCTTGGCGGCACAGATGAAGTCGTTGATCGAGATGCCGCCGACCGAGTGCGTGCTGTAGCGCACCTGGCAGCTGCCGTACTTCACCAGCAGGTCGGGATGGTGGTCTTCCCGGTGCGAGATCCAGGCCAGGGCGTTCACGAAGGCCATGGTGTCGTGGTAGTTCGCAAAGGCGTAGGTCTTCTCGAGCGCGCCGTCGCGGACCGTCCAGCCCGGCACCTCGCGCAGGTGCACCTCGAGTTCCTCGGCCGACATCGGGGTGCCGCCTTCCAGCGGCCGGCATGTCTGATTCAGCAGGGTCGTCATGGTTCAACCACCGAACTGGGCTTGCATGGCCGCCAGGCGCTGCGTGGCCGGCGGGTGGGAATAGTAGAACCGCACGTAGACCGGATCGGGCGTCAGCGTGGAGGCATTGTCCTCGTAGAGCTTGAGCAGCGCGGCAGCGAGGTCGCGCCCGTCGGCCTGCTGGCAGGCGTAGGCGTCGGCCTCGAACTCGTGGCGGCGCGACAGGCTCGCGGCCCACGGCGAGACGAAGAACATGAACACCGGCCCGGCGAGCAGGAACAGCAGCAGCGCTAGCGCATGGTTGGGCGCGCCCATGTTGGGCGACACGCCCAGGCCGGCGTAGAACCACGCCTGGCCCGACAGCCAGCCGAGCAGCGCGAAGCCGAGCAGGCTCACGCCGAAGATCGCGACCATGCGCTTGAGCACGTGGCGGCGCTTGAAGTGGCCGAGTTCATGCGCCAGCACCGCCTCGACCTCGCCGGGGGTGAGCTTGTGCAGCAGGGTGTCGAAGAACACCACGCGCTTGGCCGCGCCGAAACCGGTGAAGTAGGCGTTGGCGTGGGCCGAGCGCTTCGAGCCGTCCATCACGAACAGGCCCTTGGCCTGGAAGCCGCAGCGCGCCATCAGCGCCTGCACGCGCTCGCGCAGCGGGCCGTCGCCGAGCGGCTCGAAGCGGTTGAACAGCGGCGCGACGACGGTGGGGATCACCACCAGCATCAGCAGGCTGAACGCCACCCAGGCAGCCCAGGCCCACAGCCACCAGGCGGGGCCCGCGGCCTGCATCAGCCACAGGATCAGCGCCGCCAGCGGCAGGCCCAGCAGCGCGCCGACGACCAGCGACTTGAGCAGGTCGCTGAAGTACAGCCCCCAGGTCATGCGGTTGAAGCCGAAGCGCTGCTCGATGCGGAAGGTGCTCCACAGCTCGAAGGGCAGGTCCAGCAGCCCGCCGATCAGGGCGAAGGCGGCCAGCAGCGCGAGCTGGTAGGCCATGTCCCCCCAGGCCGGCTGCACCGCGTCGCGCACCGCGACGTTGAGCGCGTCGAGCCCGCCCAGCAGCGTCCAGCCCAGCAGCACGGCGGTGCCGAAGGCGGTGGACAGCAGCCCGAAGCGCAGCTTCGCGATGGTGTAGTCGGCGGCGCGCTGGTGGGAAGCCAGCGAGACATGGCCCTCGAAGGGCGCCGGCACTGCGTCGCGGTGGCGCGACACGTGGCGGATCTGGCGGCTGGCAAGCCAGAACTTGGTGACCAGCATCGCCAGCATGGCGGCGGCGAAGACCAGGGTCAGGATGAAGGCGGACTGCATGGGACCCAAGTGTAGGCCGCCGCGGGGGACCGCGCGGATCGCGGAAAATCTCCCGATCACAGGAGCACGCATGACCCCAGACCCCGCCACCATTCCACCTGCCTTGCCGTTCAACGACCAGAACCTGATCTGGATCGACCTGGAGATGACCGGGCTGTACCCCGACCGCGACCGCATCATCGAGATCGCCGTCGTGGTGACCGACGCGCAGCTGACCACGCGCGTCGAAGGCCCGGTGTTCGCGATCCACCAGAGCGACGAGGTGCTCGACGCGATGGACGCCTGGAACAAGGGCACGCACGGCCGCTCGGGCCTGATCGACCGCGTCAAGGCCTCGACCATCACCGAGGCGCAGGCCGAGGAGCAGACCATCGAGTTCCTGCGCCGCTTCGTGCCGAAGAACACCTCGCCGATGTGCGGCAACTCGATCTGCCAGGACCGGCGTTTCCTCGCCAACTACATGCCGCGGCTGGAAAGCTTCTTCCACTACCGCAACCTGGACGTCAGCACGCTCAAGGAACTGGCCAAGCGCTGGAAGCCCGAGGTCGCCGCGTCGTTCAAGAAGGCCCAGAAACACACTGCCCTGGCCGACATCCACGAATCCATCGATGAGCTCGTCCACTACCGGGAGCACTTCCTGCAACGCTGACGATGCTGCGGGCGCCGGACCCGCGGAGGCCTCCAACCCCTGCCTGACCTGCGGCGCGTGCTGCGCGCGCTTCCGGGTGTCGTTCTACTGGTCCGAGGCCGACGACGCGCCGGGCGGCTGGGTGCCGTCCGGCCTGACGGTGCGCATCTCGCCGCACCTGCGCGCGATGCGCGGCACCGAGGCCGGGCAGCGCCGCTGCGAGGCGCTCGAGGGCTGCCTCGGCGAGCGCGTGGCCTGCCGCATCTACCTGCAGCGGCCGTCGCCCTGCCGTGATTTCCCCTGGCACGGCGAACACGGGCGCGCCAACCCGCGCTGCAACGCGGCGCGCGAGGGGCTCGGCCTGCCGCCGCTGCCGGATCCGGCCTGGGAAGGGCCGCTCGCTGCCTGAGGCCGCGAGCCGTCCGTCAGGCGCCGGGCGGGCCGGGGCGCGCGTCCAGGTCGCGCAGCAGCCGCCGCGCCAGCCACGCCAGCAGCCCCACCGCGACGACGAGCACGCCCCACAGCAGCCAGCGGCGCCGCTGCTGCGGCGTGCTGGCGGCCAGCCGTTCGACGAGCGACAGGTCCGGTGCGGCGAGCGTCGTCAGCGCACCCAGCGAGGCCTGCGGCAGCCGCCACTCGTCGCCTTCGCGGTAAGCCGGCACCAGCTGCGCGATCGGCAGGTCGTCGGGCCGCGCCTCGGCGGCGCCGACGCGCAGCATGAAGGGGGGCTCGCCACGGGCGGCGAACACCAGCTGCGGGGCGGGCCACTGCACCTGCGCATCCAGCGCCGTGGGGCCGAGGTCCGGCCCGCGCCCGGTCAGCTGCAGGCGCCAGTGCCGCGTCGGCGCGACCGGCGGCAGCTCCACCGGAGGGGCGAGCAACTCGCGGCCGTCGCGGTGCAGCCGGTAGCTGGTGAAGCTGGTCACCGGCTGCCAGGGCGTGCGCCCTTCGACGCGGCGCTCGAGCCGGAAGCTCGCGACCGTGTTCGGCTGGGGCAGCTCGATCTGCAGGCGGCGCAGCGGCACGGGACCGCCCAGGTCCAGGGTCCAGCGGCGCACGGTGCCGTCGCCGTCGGGCTCCGGCTCGAAACGGACCACGGTGCGCTCCAGCGCGGCGACCGCCTCGTCGCTGCGCTGCAGGCGGGCGTCGACGCCCTGCAACGCGACCGCCGGCGACAGCCGCAGGCGCAGGTAGGCCGGGGCGTGGGTCGAGGCGGGCAGGTCGATCTCGCGCAGCGACAGGCGCTCGCCGCTGGCCGCCCCTGCGCCCGGCGCATCGAGCAGCATGGCCTCGGTGAGCCTGCGCCATTGCCGCAGGTCCTCGCTGGCCTCCACGGTGACGTGGACCTGCGCACCCTGCGGCGGGGCGTCCCAGTGCACGCGCAGGCCGGCAAGCCGCTCGCGGCCGTCCGGTGTGCGGTGCGGCGCCTGGCTCAGGTCCAGCAGCCAGGTCCCCTCAGTGCCCTGCGTGGTGCCCGCGGCCCCGGCATCGATGCGCACCACGGCACCCTGGGCGTCGACCTGCACCTGGACCGACGGTTCGCTTCCCGCAGCGGCGGGCGGTGCCGGCCAGGCGAAGCGGGGCACCTCGACGTAGCGGAGCCGGGGCCGCCCCTGGGGCGGCGGAGCCCAGGCCAGCGGCGCGGCGCGGCCCCGCGCATCGACGATGCGCACGTCGGCCAGGTCCTGGCGCTGGACATGCTGCAGCACCTGCAGCGGCAGCGTCAGGCGGTGCAGCCCGTCGTCGGAATGCAGCTGCACTGGCGCCTGCGCGGCAAAGTGCGGCTCGGGCTGGGCGCCGGCTGCCCCGGCACAGGCCAGCGCGGCGGCGAGCAGGACACGGTGCGGCATCTTCATCCTCATGCTTGCGGTTCCCGGGACGGCGCAGCGGGCGGCAACGGCGCGACGTAGCCGATCACCAGCATCAGCAGGCCCACGCCGAGGAAGGACACGATGCGCTGCAGGGTGCCCAGGTGGGACAGGTCGACGAAGAACAGCTTGAGCACCACCGCAGCGAGCAGCACCGCGCCGGCCACCCAGACGCTGCGCGCACGCGCCGGAGCGGCGCGGCGGGTGGCGACCAGCATCAGCACCAGCGCGGTGACGGTCCACAGGATGGTCAGGCTCATTTGCACCAGGTCGTCGCGCAGCACCCCGTGGTCCCACATCGGCGTGCCGGCCCAGTGGTGCAGGCTGCGCACCAGCAGCGCGTTGAGCCACCAGAAGGCCGCGGCCAGCGCCAGCACCAGCAGCGGCTTGCCCCAGCGCGCCTGGCGGCCGTGGCAGACCATCCACAGCCGCACGCCGTACAGCAGCGCCAGCGCGTGTCCCAGGTCCACCGGATTGACCAGCGGCACATAAGGCAGCGGCGCCATGCCGGCCGCGGCGTAGCGGTTGACCAGCGCCGTCCACAGCAGCAGCACGCCCATCCAGGGCAGCAGCACCGTGCGTCGCAACGCGGTGGCATGCCGGTCGGCCGGCCAGGCGGCCCAGGCGGTGCGGTGCAGCACCCACCAGGCCACGGCGGTCGGCAGCACGATGGGCGCCAGCGCGGTCCAGGCCTGGTGCCGGCCGATCAGCGTGCCGGTCGCGGCGTAGAGCAGCACCGCCCCGTGCAGCATCGCGTACCACGCCAGGGCTCCATGCTCGACGCCCGTGGCCCGGTGCAGCCAGGTGGGGCCCTGCAGGCGGCGCAGCAGCCACAGTCCGCAGGCGAGCACCGCCAGCACCTCGAACCAGACGGCCTCGTGCACGTAGCGCTGCCATTGCAGCGAGACGCTGAACAGCACGCCGGTCATCCCGATGAGCGACACGGCCGCGGCGGCGCCCCACAGCAGGCGCGCAGGCAGGCGCAGCTCGGGCCAGGCCAGGCGCCGGTGCAGGACCTCGTGCAGCAGCGCGAAGGCGAGCAGCAGCAGGGCCAGGCGCACCGACAGCGCGAGTGCCGGCCAGTCGGCCGCCTCGAGTTCCTCGCCCCAGCCGGCCAGCAGCTGCAGCAGGCCCACGGCGAGCATGAAGCCGTGCAGCGCCTGCCAGGCCGGGCGCGGCAGGCGGTTCCACGCCGGCGCGTCCTGGCCGGCCGCATCCGCCTGCTGGCGCAGCAGGCGCGCCGTCACCCAGGCCGAGCCGCCTAGCAGCAGGGCCGACAGCAGCGCGGCGTTGAGGAACGGCACGGCCTCGGCCGGGCGCACGTGATGCTCCCAGTACACCACCGCGGCGATGCACTGCAGCAGCACGCCCAGGGCCGCGGGCCACAGGCGTCCCTGGCGCAGCCCGACCCAGACGATGCCCGCGCCCTGGGCCGCCCACGCCGCGCCGGTCCAGCGCGCGTCCAGCGCCAGCGGCGTGACCAGCAGCAGGAAGATCACGCCCAGCGCGAACAGGCCTTCGACCAGCAGCCGCAGCTGCTGGCCGCTGCGCCGCCACAGCCAGCGCCCGAGCAGCAGGTAGACGGCCGACAGCACGGCGCTGGAGATCGCGAGCGCGTAGGGCATGTCGCGCACCAGCGCCGCCTGCAGGCCGAAGGCCACGACGGGCAGGCCGAACAGCAGGCCGCCGTCCACGTAGGGCAGGCCGCGCGCCTCCGGCGCCGTGACCAGCTGCCGGCTGTACTGGACCGAGATGTAGAGGTAGAGCAGGAAGTGCGCGACCAGGAACGGCTCGGTGGTCGTGAAGTGCTCCGGCTGCCACGAGCGCAGCCCCCAGACGGTCGCGATCGAGAAGGTGAAGAAGAAGCCGACCAGGTTCAGCAGCTTCCACGCCTGGCGCGAGGCGATCCAGGCGATGGCGAGGTTCAGCACCAGGAAGTAGCCGAACAGCGCGACATGGCTGCCTTCGCCGGTGGAGGCGAACACCGGTGCCAGAAAGCCGCCCGCGAAGCCGAGCACCGCCAGCGGCAGCGCCTGCTGCGCGACCGCAAGCAGCGCGGCGACGGCCGACAGCGCCACCAGCAGCGCGAAGGCGAGGCCCGCCGGCACCAGCCCGTAGAGCCGGAACGCCGCGAAGATCGTCAGGTACAGGATGCCCACGCCAGCGCCTTGCAGGGTCAGGCCGTAGCCGCGGCGCCGCTCGCGCAGGCGCCAGCCGAGCCCGGCCAGCACCACGCCGCCCGCGGCCACGCCGGCGATGCGCAGCTCGACCGGCAGCAGGGCGTGTTCGGCCGCGTAGCGCAGCAGAAAGGCCACGCCGAGGAACAGGATCAGCACCCCGATGCGCACGATGGCGTTGCCGCCGCGGAACCAGGCCAGCACGCTGCGGCCGAGCGACGCGGTGATGCGGTGCGACTGCTCGTCGACCTCGGACGCGGCGGCCGGCGGGGAGGGGGCCGGCGGTGCCGCCGCGGGCCCGGGCGGCACGGGCGCCGGGATGACGGCGGCCGCGGCGGGCGCGAGCCCCTCCTCGACGCCGGGGACTTGCGACGGCGGGGCTGCCGGCGCTGTGGCGGCCGGGGGCGCGGCGACGGGGGCCGGTCCCGGAGTGGACTGGACCTCTGCCGGCAGCGCCCCGGCACGCAGCTGCGCCAGCTCGGCTTCCAGGCGGCCGACCCGGCGGTACAGCCGGGCCAGCAGCATGCCGACCAGCGCGCCCAGCACGACGAGCCCGGCTTCGGGACCGAAGATGTCCGCGCAGACCCAGGCCACGGCCAGCCCGATGAAAAACCCGATCCACGCCATCTGCCGCTCCCTCCTGTGGATGTTGTCAGGGTGCGGGGCATTGTAGGCAGCGGACACCCGCGGCCTGCCGGCCGTGCCGGACCGGCGGGCGTCTCAGTCGGCGGGTCGGTACGGCCACTGCCGCACCGCCTGCGCCAGCGCCTCGGCCAGCGTCGGGGCGTCCAGCCGCAGGCCGAGCACGGCGGCCGCCTCGCGCACCGCATGCAGCGGGTCGGCCAGGTCCAGCGGCCGTGCGCCGTTCTGCTTGGACAGCTTCTCGCCGTTCGGGCCCAGCACCAGCGGGGTGTGCAGGTAGCGCGGCGTGGGCAACCCGAGCAACCGCTGCAGGTGGATCTGGCGCGCGGTGTTGTCGGCCAGGTCCTCGCCGCGCACGACGTCGGTGACGCCCTGCGCTGCATCGTCGACCACCACCGCGAGCTGGTAGGCCCACAGGCCGTCGGCGCGTCGCAGCACGAAGTCGCCGACTTCGGCCTCGACATCCTGGGCCTGTGCGCCGAGCCGCCGGTCCTGCCAGTCGATGCGCACCGGCTCCCAGGCGTCGGGGCCGAGGCGCCGCGCGGTCAGCACGCGGATGGCACGCGCCGGGCGGCCCTGCAGGCCGTTGCGGCAGGTGCCCGGGTAGACCAGCTCGCCATGCCGCGGGCGGGCGCGCTGCCGGGCCGCCAGCGCCTCGGCCACGTCCTTGCGCGAGCAGGCGCAGGGGTAGGCCCAGCCGGCCTCCAGCAGTCGCTGCAGGGCCTGCTCGTACAGCGCGCCGCGCTGCGACTGCCACACCGGCGGCTCGTCCGGGTGCAGGCCGCAGGCGGCCAGCTGCTGCAGAATCACCCGGTCGGCACCCGGTACGCAGCGCGGGCCGTCGACGTCCTCGATGCGCACCAGCCAGCGCCCGCCGTGCGCGCGCGCGTCGACCCAGCTGGCCAGCGCCGCGACCAGCGAGCCGGCGTGCAACGCGCCGGTGGGCGAGGGGGCGAAGCGCCCGGTGTAGCCACTCATGCCAGCGAGCGCGACGGCAGGCCGCCGTGCCGTTGCAGCAGCGCGGTGCGGGTGGCCGGCCGCTCGAGCTGTTCCAGCCACCACTGCAGCGCCAGGCCCAGCCGTTCACGCCCGCGCGCGGGCCCGCCGTTGCCGCCGGCGCGCCAGGCGTACCAGAGCCGCACGCGCTGGCTGGCGCGGCGCACCTCCTTGCGCACCAGCCGGCCGGCCTGGACATGCTCGTCCACCAGGCTGTCGGGCAGGAAGCCGCCGCCCAGGCCGCGCAGCACCGCCTCAAGCTTGGAGCCGACGCTGGGCACGGTCAGCACGTCCTGCCCGGGCAGCAGGTTCACGGTGATCGGCGCGAGGCGCTGGGCCGAGTCCGCCACGGCGATCGCGCGGTGCCGCACCAGGTCGGCCTCCGACAGCGGTTCCGGCGCCTGGGCGAGCGGGTGGTGCGGCGCGACCACGTAGACCATGTGCAGGTCGCCGAGCGGTTCCATCTTGATGCCGGGCGGCAGGCTGTGCTCGCCCGAGACCCCCAGCGCCAGGTCGGCCTGGCCGTTGACCAGCGCCTCCCAGGTGCCGGCCAGCACCTCGGAGCGCAGCCGCAGCCGCGTGCCGGGCCCGTGCGGCGGGTTGAGCGCGTAGAACGCCTCGCACAGCTCGAACACGGTGAGCGTCGAGAGGATGCTGTCGACCGCGATGCTCAGCTGCGTCTCCCAGCCCGAGGCGACACGCCGCACGCGGTTGGCGACCGCGTCCATCTCCTGCAGCAGGCGGCGGCCTTCGTGCAGCAGCTCCTCGCCGGCGGCGGTCAGCCGTGCCTGGCGCGAGCGGCGGTCGAACAGCAGCACGTCCAGCGCTTCTTCCAGCTGGCGCACGCTGTAGGTGAGGGCGGACGGCACCTTGCCCAGCTCGCGCGCCGCCGCGGCAAAGCTGCCCGTGCGCGCGATGGCATCCATCATCGCGAGGGCTTCCGGGGTGAGGACGTTGCGACGTTCGCTCATGTTCAAGGGTCTTGAATGATGCCACCAAGCCACCCGGCCCGACGGCGCTGTAGTCCCGGCGCGCGCGGGGCGCGCCAGGCCGGCGGCGTCGCGGGGCGAGGCTTGCTACAGTGCCGGCCATGGACGTCTCCGACCTGCGCATCCTGAGCCTGCTGCCCTGGACCGACTGGCTCGCGCTCGCCTGGTTCTTCGCCGCCTGGGCCGGCTATGCGACGTTCGCGCGCCGGCGCGCGAACGAGGTCATGACGCTGCTGGCGGTGACCAACCACTACCGCCGGTTGTGGATGCTGCGCGTCACCGGGCGCGAGGTGCGCGTGGTCGACGGCGTCGTGATCCAGAGCCTGTCGACCAGCCCGTCGTTCTTCGCCTCCACGACCATCCTGATCATCGGTGGCCTGCTCGCGGTGCTCGGTGCCACCGACAAGGCAGCCGAGCTGGTCAAGGAGATCCCGTTCGCGGCGCGCACCTCGGTACTGGTGTTCGACCTCAAGGTGCTGCTGCTGCTGGGCATCTTCGTCTATGCGTTCTTCCGCTTCACCTGGTCGATGCGGCAGTACACCTTCGGTGCGCTGATGGTCGCCTCGGCGCCGGAGCCGCGCGAGTTCGAGCGCGGCGAGGCCTCGCGCGAGGAGTTCTCGCAGCGTGCCGGGCGCATCGTCGGCATGGCCGCCGAGACCTTCAACGACGGGCTGCGCGCCTACTACATGGCGTTCGCGGTGATCGCCTGGTTCTTCTCGCCGCTGTGGTTCGCGATCGCCACCGCCGGCGTGATCTACATCCTCTACCAGCGCGAGTTCCACTCCGAGGTGCTGGCCGTGCTCAAGTCATGAGCCGGTGCGCGGCGCAAGGCTCGCATCCAGCGCCTCGCGCTCGTCGAACACGAAGCAGCTGCCGCGGAAGTGGCGCCCGCCGGTTTCCTCGAAGTACTTGAGGATGCCGCCGTCGAGCTGGTAGACGCGCTCCAGCCCGGCTGCCTCGTGCATGAAGATCGCCGCCTTCTCGCAGCGGATGCCGCCGGTGCAGAAGCTCACCACGGTCTTGCCCTGCAGCTCGTCGCGGTGCTCGAGCACCGCCTGCGGGAATTCGCTGAACTTGCGGATGCGCCAGTCGATCGCGCCCTCGAAGGTGCCGTAGTCCACCTCGAAGGCGTTGCGGGTGTCCAGCGTGACCACCGGGCGGCCCTCGTCGTCGTGGCCCTGCGCGAGCCAGCGCTCCAGCGTGCGCGCGTCGACCGCCGGCGCGCGGCCCTCGTGGGGGCGGATCGCCGGGTGGTTCATGCGGATGATCTCGCGCTTGACCTTGACCTGCAGCTTGCGGAACGGCACGTGCGCGGACCAGCTTTCCTTGGGCGCCAGGTCCGCAAAGCGCGCGTCGGCCTGGAGCCAGGCGACGAAGCCGCGCACGGCCTCGGGTGCGCCGGCCAGGAACAGGTTGATGCCTTCCTCGGCGAGCAGCACCGTGCCCTTGAGCCCGCGTTGCACGGCTTGTGAGCGGATGCTTTCGCGCAAGGCCGCGCAGTCGTGCAGCGGGACGAACCGGTAGGCGGAAATGTTGAGTACGGGATGCACGCCGGGATTCTAGGGGGCGGCCGGCTGCCTACAATGCCGGCCATGCCCTTCGTACACCTGCGCACCCACACCGAATATTCCGTCGTCGATGGCACCCTGCGGATCGACGACATGGTCGCCGCGGCGGCCCAGGACGGGCAGGTGGCGCTGGCGATCACCGACCTGAGCAACCTGTTCGGGGCGATCAAGTTCTACAAGGCCGCGCGCGGCAAGGGCATCAAGCCCATCATCGGCGCCGACGTCTGGCTGGAGCCCGAGGACGCCGCGGCCAGCCCGGGCGACCGGCAGCCCAGCCGCCTGCTGCTGCTGATCCAGAACCGCGAGGGCTACCTGAACCTGTGCGAGCTGCTCGCGCGCGGCTGGACGCAGAACGTCAACCGGGCGCAGGCCTGGCTCAAGTGGGAGTGGCTGGAGCGCCTCAACGGCGGCCTGATCGCGCTGTCCGGTGCCGAGCAGGGCGCGGTCGGCCAGGCCCTGATGAACCGCGACCCGCGCCGTGCCGAGGCGGTCGCGCAGCGGCTGGCGGGCCTCTTCCCGGGGCGCTTCTACCTCGAGGTGCAGCGCGCCGGCCAGCCGGGCAACGAGGCGCACGTGCGCGCGGTCGTGCCGCTGGCAGCCAGGCTGCAGCTGCCGGTGGTCGCCACGCACCCGGTGCAGTTCCAGACGCCCGAGGACTTCGAGGCGCACGAGGCGCGCGTGTGCATCGCCGAAGGCGAGACGCTGGCCAACCCGCGGCGCATCAAGCGCTTCACGCGCGAGCAGTACTTCAAGACGCAGGCCGAGATGGAGGCGTTGTTCGCCGACCTGCCGAGCGCGCTCGCCAACACCGTCGAGATCGCGCGCCGCTGCAGCCTGACGCTGGTGCTGGGCAAGCCGCGCCTGCCGGACTTCCCCACGCCCAACGGCATGCCGATGGAGGAGTACTTCCGCTACGCGGCGCACGAGGGCCTGAAGGCGCGGCTCGAGCACCTCTACCCCGACCCGGAAGAACGCGAACGCCAGCGCCCGCGCTACGTCGAGCGGCTGGACTTCGAGATCAACACCATCCTGCAGATGGGCTTCCCGGGCTACTTCCTGATCGTGGCCGACTTCATCAACTGGGCGAAGAACAACGGTTGCCCCGTCGGCCCCGGCCGGGGCTCGGGCGCGGGCTCGTTGGTCGCCTACGCGCTGAAGATCACCGACCTGGACCCGCTGCGCTACAACCTGCTGTTCGAGCGCTTCCTGAACCCGGAGCGGGTGTCCATGCCCGACTTCGACGTGGACTTCTGCCAGAGCAACCGCGACCGGGTCATCGACTACGTCAAGGAGAAGTACGGCCGCGACGCAGTCTCGCAGATCGCCACCTTCGGCACCATGGCGGCCAAGGCCGCGCTGCGCGACGTGGGCCGCGTGCTGGGCATGGGCTACGGCCACGTGGACGGCATCGCCAAGCTGATCCCGGCGCCGCCGGGCAAGACCGTCACGCTCAAGCGCCCCGGCGACAAGCCCGACCCGGGCCTGATCTATGCGCGCAAGGAAGCGCCGGAGATCGAGGAGCGCGAGAAGAACGAGGAAGAGGTCGCCGAGCTGCTGGCGCTGGCCGAGCGCGTCGAGGGCCTGGTGCGCAACATCGGCATGCACGCCGGGGGCGTGCTGATCGCCCCGGGCAAGATCACCGACTTTTGCCCGCTGTACATGCAGCCGGGCAGCGACTCCGTGGTCTCGCAGTACGACAAGGACGACGTCGAGGCGATCGGCCTGGTGAAGTTCGACTTCCTGGGCCTGGCCACCCTGACCATCCTCGAGATGGCCAAGGAGTTCATCGTCAAGCGGCACCCCGACCAGAAGAACTTCGACTTCGCGAAGATCCCGCTGGACGACAAGCCCACCTTCCAGCTGCTCTCCGAAGGCAAGACGGTGGCCGTGTTCCAGCTGGAATCGCGCGGGATGCAGGGCATGCTGCGCGATGCCAAGCCGAGCGTCTTCGAGGACATCATCGCGCTGGTGGCGCTGTACCGCCCGGGCCCGATGGACCTGATCCCCAGCTTCGTCGCGCGCAAGCACGGCCGCGAGGAAGTGGTCTACCCGCACCCGCTGATGGAGGAGGTGCTCAAGGAGACCTACGGGATCATGGTCTACCAGGAGCAGGTGATGCAGGTGGCACAGCGCCTGGGCGGCTACTCGCTCGGCGGCGCCGACCTGCTGCGCCGCGCGATGGGCAAGAAGAAGCCCGAGGAGATGGCCAAGCACCGGGTCATCTTCGCCGAGGGCGCGGCCAAGAACGGCATCGACGCGGACAAGGCCAACGAGATCTTCGACTTGATGGAGAAGTTCGCGGGCTACGGCTTCAACAAGTCGCACGCCGCTGCCTACGCGCTGCTCGCCTACCACACGGCGTGGCTGAAGGTGCACTACCTGGCCGAATTCGTCGCCGCCAACATGAGCGTGTCGATCGACGACACCGACAAGCTCAAGGTCTTCTACGACGACGCGGTGCAGCTGGGCATCCGCTTCGAGCCGCCCGACGTCAACACCGGCGTCTACCGCTTCGAGCCGGTGGCCGACAAGGTGGTGCGCTACGGCCTGGGCGCGATCAAGGGCACCGGCCAGAGCGCGATCGAGGCCATCGTGCAGGCGCGCGAGCAGGGCGGCCCGTTCCGCAGCCTGTTCGACTTCTGCTGCCGCGTCGACCGCAGCCGCATCAACAAGCGCACCGTCGAGGCCCTGATCAAGGCCGGCGCGTTCGATGCGATCGAGCCCAACCGCGCCGCGCTGCTCGACAGCATCTCGCTGGCCTTCGAGTACGCCGACACCCAGGCGGCCAACGCCGACCAGGGCGGGCTGTTCGACTTCGGCGACGAGCACGGCTCGTCGACCCGCGAGCCCGACCTGGCCGCCACGCCCGAGTGGAGCATCAAGGAGCGGCTCGGCCACGAGAAGACCGCGATCGGGTTCTACCTCTCGGGCCACCTGTTCGATGAATACCAGGACGAGGTGCGCCAGTTCGCCAAGCGCAAGATCGTCGACCTGATCGACAGCCGGGAGCCGCAGCTGCTGGCCGGCATCGTCAGCGACCTGCGCATCGTCAACGGCCAGCGCGGGCGCGTGGCGATCTTCAAGCTCGACGACAAGAGCGACGTGATCGAGGCGGTGGCCAGCGAGGACCTGCTCGATGCACACCGCGAGCTGTTCAAGGACGACGAGCTGCTGATCGTGCAGGGCAAGGCCCAGCCGGACCGTTTCTCGGGGGGCCTGCGCCTCAACGTCGTGCAGGTCTGGGACCTGGCCAGCGCCCGTTGCCGCTTCGGCAAGTACCTGCGCGTGGCGGTCAACGGTTCGGCACCGCCGATCGGCGAGCTGCTCCAGCAGTTCCCGCCCAGGCGCGTCGACACCGAGCATGGCGACCTGCTGCAGGGGCTGACGGTGCGCCTGGAGCTGCACCGCGAGTCGGCCTACGGCGAGCTCGACCTGGGGGATGCGGTGCGCTTCTACCCGAGCGACGAGGCGCTGCGGCAATGGAAGCGCGAAGCGCATGGCGGCCGGGCGCAGGTGGTGTACGAATAGTCACAACTGGGCGCGCCGCGGCATGCGGAAACGCCCCGTGACGCGGCACACTCCGGGCGTTCCTTCATGCGGACCGGCCCGCCCGCCGAGTGGGCGACCGGGCCGCGCAGCAGTGCAGATCCCGTCATGCCAGTGAAACACCAGTTGTTCTGTGCCGCCGTCCTGGCGGTGGCCGCCGCGGCGGCGCACGCCACCGACGTCGGCGTCTCGGTCTCGGTCAGCCAGCCCGGCGTCTACGGGCGCATCGACATCGGCCACACCCCGCCGCCGGTGATCTATCCCCAGCCGGTCATCATCGTCCAGCCGGTGCATGCCGTGCCGCAGCCGGTCTACATGCGCGTGCCGCCGGGCCATGCGAAGAACTGGGCCAAGCATTGCCACAAGTACAACGCGTGCAGCACGCCGGTGTACTTCGTCAAGGACGAGCCCCACCACCCGCACAAGCCCAAGCCGCACCATCACCATGATCACCGCGGCCCTGGCAAGGGCCACGGGCACCACTGAGCCCCCGTCGCGCCGCCGGCGCGGCCGACCCGGCAACCATGCACGCCGTGCCGGGCACGCCGCGAGGCCCGGGCCGGCGCGCCTGACTACACTCGGCGCATGGGGCAGGGCTCGACGAACGCGACAGGGTTGGTGCTGACGGGGGGCGGGGCACGCGCGGCCTACCAGATGGGCGTGCTGCAGGCCATCGCCGACCTCTACGAGGAGGCGGGGCGCCCGGGGTCCAATCCGTTCCCGATCCTCACCGGCACCTCGGCCGGGGCGATCAACGCCGCAGGGCTGGCCTGCGGTGCCGACGATTTCGTCGGCACCGTGCGCACGCTGGCCGGCGTGTGGGCGCAGCTGCACGCCGAGGACGTCTACCGCGCCGACTCGATCGGCGTGATCCGCACCGGTGCGCGCTGGCTGTCGATGCTGTCGCTCGGCTGGCTGATCGCCCGCTGGGGGCGGGCCCGGCCGAAGTCCTTCCTCGACAACCGGCCGCTCGAGGCGCTGCTGTCGCGCCTGCTCGACCCCCGTCGCATCGACTACGTGATGCGCCAGGGGCACCTGCGCGCGCTGGCCGTGACCGCCTCCAGCTATTCGTCGGGCGACCACGTCACCTTCTACCAGAGCCGCGAGCCCATCGTCCCGTGGACCCGCTCGCAGCGCCAGGCGGTGCGCGGGCGCATCACGCGCGAGCACCTGCTGGCCTCGGCGGCGATCCCGTTCGTGTTCCCGGCCGTCGCGTTGCCGATGCACGGGGCGATCGAGTACTTCGGGGACGGGTCGATGCGCCAGTCGGCGCCGATCTCGCCGGCCGTGCACCTGGGCGCCGGGCGCATCCTGGTCATCGGTGCCGGGCGCATGCAGGAGCCGCCCGGGCAGCGGCTGGTGTCGCAGGACTATCCGACGCTGGCGCAGATCGCCGGCCATGCGCTGTCCAACATCTTCCTCGACGCGATGGCGGTGGACATCGAGCGCGCGCAGCGCATCAACCACACGCTGTCGCTGATGTCGCCCGAGGCGCGCGAGCGTACCGGCCTGCGGCCGCTGGAGCTGCTGGTGATCGCGCCCAGCCAGCGCCTGGACGACATCGCGAGCCGCCATGTCGGCGCTTTGCCGCTGCCGGTGCGCACGATGCTGCGGGCGCTGGGCATGACCAGCGACCCCGACGATGCACGCGGCGCCGCACTGGCCAGCTACCTGCTGTTCGAGCCGGGCTACACCACCGAGCTGATGGCGCTGGGCCGGCAGGATGCGCTGGCGCGCCGCGACGAGGTGCGGCGCTTCTTCGGCTGGGGCGATCCGCAGGCGGCGTCGCAGCCGCTCGGCGCGGTCGCGGCCTGAACGTCCCCGGGGCCCTCACGAGCATGCCCCGCGAGGGCGGGGCATTCATTCCGTCGGGCCGCTGCCGATGGCGGGCTTACTGCTTGCGGTCAGCCGGCCGCGCCGGCGGCTTGGCCGCGACCTGCTGCTTGGCGGCCGGCTGGGCGCCCGGATAGCTCGTGCCGTTGACCGTCAGGCCTTCCCTGGACAGCCGTGCCGCACTGGCCGGACCGACGCCCTGCACGCGGGTGATGAAGTCGTTCCAGTCCTTGAACGGCGCCTTCTGGCGCTCGGCGACGATGCGCCCGGACAGGGCACTGCCCACGCCCTTGACCGATTCCAGCTGGGCCCGGTCGGCCTTGTTGGCTTCCACCGCGGCGAACACCGAGGCCGACACCAGCGCCAGCAGCGCGAACGCGATCTTGCGGATGAAATGGCTCATGGTTTCCTCTCCTGTGTGGTTGTGGGATGGCCTGCGGGCTGCGCCTTCGCAGGCAGGCGCAGTCTAGGAAACCACGGGAGAGGGCGCTTCCCTCTTGGGTGGGAAGCGCGGGGGCGCAGTGGTAACGCGAGGTTTCGAGGCTTCAGTAGTCCTCGATGCGGCGCGGCGGGTAGCTGTCCCAGCTCTGGCAGCCGGGGCACTGCCAGAAGTAGTGCGAGGCCTCGAAGCCGCAGGCGGCGCAGCGGTAGCGCTGCAGCGGCTTGGCCGACTGCGCCAGCACCTGCTGCAGGCGCTGGGTTTCCTGGGGCGAGAGGGGCTGGCCCTGCGCGATGGTCTCGTCCAGCAGGTCCAGTGCCGCCGAGATCGAGGGCTGCCGGGCCAGGTGCTGGCCCAGCCAGTCGCGCCGCACGACGGGATCGGCTTCCAGCTGGCGCAGCGCGGCCAGCAGCTCCACCGACGGCGCGCGCTCGTACAGCGCGCGCAGCTTCCCGATCGCCGCGGCCTGCTGCCGGGCGGCGGTGGCGCTGGCGGCGTACTCGCGCGCCACCAGCGCGAAGGCGCCCGGGTTGGCGGTGATCAGCTCGTTCCACACCTGCAGCGCCTCGGCGTGGCGGTCCTGGCGGGCCAGGCGCTGGCCGGCGATCACCAGCGGGCGCGCGGCCTGGGGCATCGCGGCGCGTGCCCTGGCGAGTGCCTCGTCGGCGGTCGCCGCGTCGCCGCGCGCATCGGCGTCCAGCGCGATCTCGCACCAGCAGTGCGCGATGCGGTTGGAGAACGAGCCGGCACCGGCGTCTTCCAGCTTGCGCGCCACCTCGATGGCCTTGCCCCAGTCGCGCGAGCGCTCGTACAGCGTCAGCAGGGCGAGCCACGCGTCGGTGCGGAAGCGCGTGTTCTCCAGGGCCTGGTAGGCGGCCTCGGCGCGGTCGAACAGGCCGGCCTTGAGGAAATCCTGCGCCAGGGCGTACTGGGCGCGCTCGCGCTCGGCGCGCGGCAGGTCGCCGCGGCTGAGCAGGTGCTCGTGCACGCGCACGGCGCGCTCGTACTCACCGCGGCGGCGGAACAGGTTGCCCAGCGCGAAGTGCAGCTCGGTGGTGTCCGGGTCGTGCTGCACCGCCTCGATGAAGGCGTCGATGGCCTTGTCCTGCTGCTCGTTGAGCAGCAGGTTCAGCCCCTTGAAGTAGGCGCGCGGGGACTCGCGTTGCGCCGAGCGCCATTGCCTGAGGTCGATGCGCGAAGCCAGCCAGCCCAGCGCGAAGGCCACCGGGAGCCCCAGCAGCAGCCACTGGAAATCAAAGTCCATCGCGCGGCGGCATCAGGGGGGGGAGTTCCTCGGTCGCTTCCGCGGGCGCCGGTGCCGGCGCGGGCGGCGGGGGGGCACTGGCCTGGCGGCGCGCGGCGCGGCGCTGGCGCCACCAGCTGGGCACCATGGCCAGCACGCCGAAGACGGCGCCGACCGCGAACGCGCCGAGCACGATGAAGACCATCGGCGCACGCGACTCGTAGCCGAAGAACCAGTGCAGCGTCGCTTCGTGCTGGTTGTTCAGCGCGAAGGCGAACAGGACGAAGAAGATGGCGGCTCGGAACAGCCAGATCAGGCCTTGCATCGCGGCGATTCTAGCGTCGCGCCGGGCGTTGCGGCTGGCCGGGGCGGGGACGGGGCCCGCAAGGGGCGGAAAAGAAAAAAGCCGCTGCTCACGCAGCGGCTTCCTGTCGGGCGGCGTCCTGCGCCGCAGCCTCGGCATCCGGCTCGGGCGGGGTGCGGGCGTCGACCGCCTCGCGCAACGCCTTGCCGGGCTTGAAGTGCGGCACCAGCTTCTCGGGGATCACCACCTGCTCGCCGGAGCGCGGGTTGCGCCCGATGCGCGGCGGGCGGCGGTTGATCGAGAAGCTGCCGAAGCCCCGGATCTCGATGCGGTGCCCGCGCGCGAGCGCGTCGGACATCGCGTCCAGGATGGTCTTGACCGCGAACTCGGTATCGCGGTGCGTCAGCTGGCCGAAGCGCTCGGCCAGCTGGTTCACGAGATCGGATCGGGTCATTGCGTCCTGTCGTGTCGATCGGGGCTACGGTGGGCGTCCGGCAACGTGCGGCGATCAGCCGTTGTTGTTGTTCTGCTGGTCGCTCAGCTTGGCCTTGAGCAGCGCGCCGAGGCTGGTGGTGCCGGCGTTCTCGCGGTTCTCGGCGGACAGGCGTTGCAGCGCTTCCTGCTGCTCGGCGTTGTCCTTGGCCTTGATCGACAGCTGGATGCTGCGGGTCTTGCGATCGATGTTGATGATCAGCGCGGTGACCTCGTCGCCTTCCTTCAGCACGTTGCGGGCGTCTTCCACGCGCTCGCGGGAGATCTCGGAGGCACGCAGGTAGCCGGTCACGTCGTCGGCCAGCTGGATCTCGGCGCCGCGGGCATCCACGGACTTGACGGTACCGGTGACGGTCGCGCCGCGGTCATGGACGGCCGTGTAGTTGCTGAACGGATCGGCGTCGAGCTGCTTGATGCCCAGCGAGATGCGCTCGCGTTCCACGTCGATGGCCAGCACGACGGCTTCGACTTCCTGGCCCTTCTTGTAGTTGCGCACCGCGGCTTCGCCCGGCTCGTTCCAGGACAGGTCGGACAGGTGCACCAGGCCGTCGATGCCGGCGGCCAGGCCCACGAAGATGCCGAAGTCGGTGATCGACTTGATCGGGCCCTTGACGCGGTCGCCGCGCTTGAAGTTCTGCGCGAACTCTTCCCAGGGGTTCGGCTTGCACTGCTTCATGCCCAGGGAGATGCGGCGCTTGTCCTCGTCGATCTCCAGGACCATGACCTCGACCTCGTCGCCCAGCGCCACGATCTTGGACGGCGCGACGTTCTTGTTGGTCCAGTCCATCTCGGAGACGTGCACCAGGCCTTCGATGCCCGGCTCGATCTCGACGAACGCACCGTAGTCGGCGATGTTGGTGACCTTGCCGAACAGGCGGGTGCCGGCCGGGTAGCGGCGCGAGACGCCGACCCAGGGGTCGTCGCCCATCTGCTTCAGGCCCAGCGAGACGCGGTTCTTCTCGGCGTCGAACTTCAGGACCTTGGCGGTCAGCTCCTGGCCGACCTGCACCACCTCGCTCGGGTGGCGCACGCGACGCCAGGCCATGTCGGTGATGTGCAGCAGGCCGTCGATGCCGCCCAGGTCGACGAACGCACCGTATTCGGTGATGTTCTTGACCACGCCGTGGACGATGGCGCCTTCGGTCAGGGTCTCGAGCAGCTTGGCGCGCTCTTCACCCATCGAGGCTTCGATGACGGCGCGGCGCGACAGCACGACGTTGTTGCGCTTGCGGTCGAGCTTGATGACCTTGAACTCGAGCGTCTTGCCCTCGTAAGGCGTCATGTCCTTGACGGGGCGGGTGTCGATCAGGGAGCCGGGCAGGAAGGCGCGGATGCCGTTGACCAGCACCGTCAGACCACCCTTGACCTTGCCGGAGACCGTGCCGCTGACGAAGTCGCCGGATTCCAGCGCGCGCTCGAGCTGCAGCCACGAGGCCAGGCGCTTGGCCTTGTCGCGCGACAGAATGGTGTCGCCATAGCCGTTTTCGATGGAGTCGATCGCCACCGAGACGAAGTCGCCGACCTGGACTTCCAGTTCGCCCTGGTCATTGCGGAACTCGTCGATGGGGATGTAGGCCTCGGACTTGAGGCCGGCGTTCACGACGACGAAGTTGTAGTCCACGCGGACGACTTCGGCCGTGATCACCTCGCCGGAGCGCATTTCCGAGCGCTTGAGGGACTCTTCGAACAGGGCGGCAAAGGATTCCGACCCTTCGGCTGCGGCGGTTTGGGTGGTTTGAGACATTGAGGATTCCTGGGAACCAGCGATCGCTGGTTGTTGGGTTGCAGCCGCAAGGCTGCGGGTTAGGTTGTCGAACCGGCCCTTCGGGCGCCCAGCGGCGCAGGTGGGGAAGGGACGGGCCCAAAAACAAATGCCCCGCTCACGCGGAAGCCCTTCGGCTGTCCAGCCCGGCGGCGGCGACCGAAACCGTCGCCACCGGCCATCAGAACGGCCTGCGCTGCTGCCACCAATCCAGCACCTGCTGCACCGAAGCCTCGATGGACAGGGCCGAATTGTCTAGCGACATCGCATCCTCTGCGGGCTTCAAGGGCGCCGTGCTGCGGGAGCGATCCCTCGCATCGCGCGCCTCCAGATCCTGCAGAAGGTCGTCTATGTTAGCCGAAAAGCCTTTAGAAATCAATTGCTTATGCCGACGCTCGGCGCGGGTGGCGGCGCTGGCGGTCAGGAACACCTTCAGGGGGGCGTCCGGGAAGATGACCGTGCCCATGTCGCGGCCGTCGGCGACCAGGCCGGGCAGGCGCCGGAACGCCAGCTGCAGGCCGGTGAGCGCGCAGCGCACCGCCGGGTGGGCGGAGATCTGCGAGGCCAGCGCGCCGACTTCCTCGCGGCGCAGCGCGTCGGTGACGTTCTCGCCGTCCAGCCACACCCCCTGCTCGTCGAAGTGCAGCGGCAGCGCGGCGGCCAGCGCCGCCAGGCGCGCCTCGTCGTCGGCCGGGATGCCGGCGCGCTGGGCCGCCAGCGCGGTGGCGCGGTACAGGGCGCCGGAGTCCAGCAGGTGGTAGCCGAGCTTTTGCGCCACCCCGCTGGCCAGCGTGCCCTTGCCCGAGGCGGTCGGCCCGTCGATCGTGATGACCGGGATGTCCGCAGGGTCGGTGGTCACCACGCCGAACAAGGTCTCGAAGTAGTCCGGGAAGGTCTTGGCGACGCACTTGGGATCGAGGATGCGCACCGGCACCGGCGGCCTGGCGCCGGCCAGGCAGTTGAAGGCAGCCAGCGAGAAGCACATCGCGATGCGGTGGTCGTCGTAGGTGCGGATCGCCGCCGGCTGCCAGGCGGCCGGTGGCGTGACCTCGATGAAATCAGGGCCTTCGCTGACCCCGGCGCCGAGCTTGCGCAGCTCGGTGGCCATCGCGGCGATGCGGTCGGTCTCCTTGACCCGCCAGCTGGCGATGTTGCGCAGTCGCGTCGGGCCGCTGGCATACAGCGCCATCACGGCCAGCGTCATGGCCGCGTCGGGAATGTGGTTGCAGTCCAGGTCCAGGGCCTTCAGCGGCCAGGCACCGCGCCAGACCTCCAGCCAGTTCGGCCCCTGGCGCACCTGCGCCCCCATGGCCTCGGCCGCCTCGACGAAGCGGATGTCGCCCTGGATCGAGTCGGCGCCCACGCCCTCGATGCGCAGCGGCGCGGCCGCGTCGGCGGCCAGCGCTCCCAGCGCGATGAAGTACGAGGCCGAGGAGGCGTCTCCCTCGACGTGGATGTCGCCGGGCGAGCGGTAGCGGCTGTGCGCCGGGATCGTGAAGCGGCTCCAGCCGTCGCGTGCCACCTCCACGCCGAAGCGGCGCAGCAGGTTCAGGGTGATCTCGACGTAGGGCTTGGAGATCAGTTCGCCCTCGACCTCGATGACCAGCTCGCCCTGGTGCGACAGCAGCGGCAGCGCCAGCAGCAGCGCGGTCAGGAACTGGCTGGAGACGTCGCCGCGCACCCGGATCGGGGCGCCGACGCGCGGCTGCCCGCCGGCCAGGCGCAGCGGCGGGTAGCCCTCGTTGCCGAGGTAGTCGATCTGGCAGCCGATCTGGCGCAGCGCGTCGACCAGGTCGCCGATCGGGCGCTCGTGCATGCGCGGCACGCCGCCCAGCTCGAAGCGGCCGCCGTGCAGGCCGGCCAGCAGCGCCAGCGCGGCAGCCAGCGGGCGCATCGCGGTGCCGGCATTGCCGAGGAACAGCTGCGCCTCGCGCACGGCGAGCCGGCCGCCCAGGCCGGTGACGCGCAGCGCCTCGCCCTGCGGCTCGACGGCGCAGCCCAGCTGCTTGAGCGCGGCGATCATCACGCGCGTGTCGTCGGAGTCCAGCAGGTCGTGGATCAGCGTGGCGCCGTCGCTGAGCGCGGCCAGCAGCAGCACCCGGTTGGAGATGCTCTTGGAGCCGGGCAGGCGGACGGTGCCGGCGGCGGCGCGCAGCGGCGGAAGGTCGAGGAATTCGGTGGCGTACATGGAGGGATGGCGCAGCCTAGCGCGAGGACGCGGGCTTGGGGGTGGCCATCTGCCAGTTGGCGCGGCCCTCGGCGGCGCTGCGGATCAGGTCTTCCAGGGCTTCGGCGTTGCCGCTGCGGATCACGTGCTCCATCGCGTCGAGCGTGTGGCGAAAGCGCATCGACTGCTTGAGCACCTCCTCGCGGTTGGCCAGCAGGATGTCGCGCCAGACCGCCGGATCGCTCGCGGCGATGCGGGTGAAGTCGCGGAAGCCCGGCCCGGCCAGCGAGAGGAAATCCTTGCCGGCCGGCTGCTTGTAGACCGAGCTGAAGAAGGCGAAGGCCAGCAGGTGCGGCAGGTGGCTCACCGCGGCGAAGGCCGCGTCGTGGTTCTCCGGCGTCATCTTCAGCACCTGGCAGCCGATTGCCGACCAGACGTCGATGGCCTTCTGCAGCAGCTTGGGGTCGGTCTGCGGCAGCGGGGTGAGGATGACCTGGCGGCCCGAATAGAGCAGGGCGTCGGCGTGCTCGACGCCGGCGACTTCCTTGCCGGTGATCGGGTGGGCCGGCACGAAGTACTCGACGCGCTCCTTGAGCACGCGGCGGGCGGCGTCGACCACGTCGCGCTTGGTGGAGCCCACGTCCATCAGCAGCACGCCCGGCTCGACCAGATGGCGGATGGCCTTGAAGGTGGCCTCGGATGCCGCCACCGGCACCGCGATCAGCACGATGTCGGAGCCGGAGACGGCCAGCAGGGCCGACTCCGCGGCCAGGTCGATGACGCCCAGGCGGCGGGCCTTCTCCGTGGTCGACGGCGACTTGCTGTAACCGACCACCCGCTTGACCAGCCCGGCGCGCTTCATCGCCAGCGCGAACGAGCCGCCCATCAGGCCGCAACCGATCAAGCCCAGTTGATTGAACATCTGCACGGTCTCCGGCGGCTCAATGGACGTCGATGGGGTAGGTCCCGAGCAGCTTGAAGAAGTCGCAGGCGGCGCGCAGCTCCTTCAGCGCGGCGGCCACGTGGGGCTCGTCCGGGTGGCCCTGCAGGTCGATGTAGAAGTAGTACTCCCACTGACCGGAGCGCGCCGGACGGGATTCGAAGCGGCTCATCGAGACGCCGTGCGCCTTCAGCGGCACCAGCATGTCGTGCACGGCGCCGGGGCGGTTGACCACCGACACCACCAGGCTGGTGCAGTCGTGGCCCGACGCCTTGGGCTGCGGGTGGCGCTCCGGGTGGGCGACGATCGCGAAGCGGGTGCGGTTGTGCGGGTCGTCCTGGATCGCCGGGGCGATGATGTGCAGGCCGTATTCGCTGGCGGCGCGCTCGCTGGCGATGCCGGCCAGGCGCGGGTTCTCGGCGGCCAGGCGCGCGCCCTCGGCGTTGCTCGCCACCGGGCGGCGCTCGACGTGGGGCAGGTGGTTGCTCAGCCACAGGTGGCACTGGGCCAGCGCCTGCGGGTGGGCGCACACGGCCTCGATGTCCTGCAGGCTGTTCTCCTTGCGCAGCAGGTTGTGCCGCACCAGCAGGCTGGTCTCGCCGATGATGAACAGCGGCGTGGTCAGGAACAGGTCCAGCGATCGGGCCACCACCCCCTCGGTGGAGTTCTCGACCGGCACCACGCCGAAGTCGGCCGCCCCGGCGGTGGTGGTGCGGAACACCTCGTCGATGCTGGCGCACGGCACGCGCACGATGGACGAACCGAAGAAGCCCAGCGCCGCGAGCTCGCTGAAGGTGCCGGCCGGGCCCAGGTAGGCGACCCGGGTCGGGGTTTCCAGCGCGCGACAGGCCGACATGATCTCGCGCCAGATCGGCGCCACCGAGTCGGTCTTGAGCGGCCCGGGGTTGAAGGCCTTCAGCCCGTCGATCACCTGGGCCTCGCGCTCGGGGCGGAACACCACCGAGCCTTCCTTCTTCTTCAGTTCGCCGACGGCCTGAGCCAGCGCCGCGCGGCGGTTGAGCAGCGTCAGCAGTTCGCGGTCGACCGCGTCGATCTGGGCGCGCAGCGCCTGCAGATCCTGGGGGGGAGTCAGTTCGTCAGCCATGGCGAGCTGCAAATTCTCGCATGTAGTCGACCAGCGCCTGCACGCCTTCGAGCGGCATCGCGTTGTAGATGCTGGCGCGCATCCCGCCCACCGACTTGTGGCCCTTGAGCTGCAGCAGCCCGCGCTCCTTCGCCCCGGCCAGGAAGGCCTCGTTGAGGCGGTCGTCGGGCAGGAAGAACGGCACGTTCATGCGCGAGCGGCAGGTCGGGTCCACCTTGTTGACGTACCAGCCGGATGCGTCGATGTAGCCGTACAGCAGCTCGGCCTTGGCGCGGGCGCGCCGCTCCATCTCGGCCACGCCGCCCTGGCGCTTGAGCCACTGGAACACCAGGCCGGCCGTGTAGATCGCGTAGGTCGGCGGGGTGTTGTACATCGAGTGGTTCTCGGCGACGGTCTTGTAGTCGAACGCCGAGGGGCAGATCTCCAGCGCGTGGCCGACCAGGTCCTCGCGCACGATCACCAGGGTCAGGCCCGCCGGGCCGATGTTCTTCTGGGCACCGGCGAAGGCCAGGCCGACGCGCGACCAGTCGATCGGGCGCGAGGCGATGTGCGAGGAGCAGTCGATCACCAGCGGGGCGTCGCAGCCCAGGGCCTTCAGGTCGGGCAGCTCCTGGAACTCGACGCCGTGGATGGTCTCGTTGGTGCACACGTGCACGTAGGACGGGCGCTCGCTGAGCTGCCACTGCGCGGGGATGCGGGTGTAGCCGTCGGCCTCGCTGCTGGCGGCCACGCGCGCCCGGCAGTAGCGCTTGGCTTCCTTGTACGACTTCGCTGACCAGCCGCCGGTGACGACGAAGTCGACCGTGCCGCCGCGCGACAGGTTCAGCGGCACGATGGCGTTCTCGGCGATGCCGCCGCCCTGCATGAACAGCACGTGGTAGTGCGAGGGCACGTCGAGCAGCTCGCGCAGGTCGGTCTCGGCCTGGTCGCGGATGGACATGAACTCGCGGCCGCGATGGCTCATCTCCATCACGCTCATGCCGCTGCCGTGCCAGTCGAGCATCTCGGCGGCGGCCTGCTCGAGCACTTCCTGCGGCAGCGCCGCGGGGCCGGCAGAGAAGTTGTAGGGGCGCTTCATCTCGTCGGGAGGAGGGGTGTTGTCACTTCGGGGATTTCTTCGGGGCGGGCGGCACGAACGGCGCCAGCTGCTGGTCGATCTCCGTGCGCACGCGCTCGATCTGGGGCGAGAGCTTCGTGCGCACGTCACCGAGCACGGCCTCGTGGAGCGAACCATACAGCTGCGGCATCAGTTCCTGGTGCTTGCGGTACAGCGGCGATTCCACCCAGGCGATCAGCTGCTTGAGCTCGGCCTCGGTGAAGCGTTCGGCGAGCACCGGCGCCCACTTGGCCTTGACCTGTTCCTCGGCGATCTTGCGCACTTCGGGCAGCATGGTGTCGACGTACTTCCTGACGTCCGTCCTGATGGCATCGGCCACGGCGTCCCGCTTGTCGGCCGGCACGCGGGCCTGCAGCGCGGCGCCGGCCTCGGACAGCAGCACCGACGCATCGGTGCGCACCAGCTCCACGGTGACGGCCTCGGCAGGGCGTTGCAGCTGGATGAGCCTGTCCACCAGTTCCGCGTTGGATTGTGCGGCGGCGGGGGCGACATGGGCAAAGCCGGCCAGGGCCAGCAGGCTGGTGGCGAGGGCAAGGCGGGTGGTGTGCATGGCGGTCTCGATCTGGGGCAGCGGTCGGAACCGCCAGAAAGGACGCTGCACCCGAAGGTGCAGCGTCGCGGGTCGTCAGGGCGCGCGTGCCGGGCCTCAGTTGTCGGCGCCCCCGGCCGGCGGGGTGTCGTCGGCTGCTTCGTCCTCGGCCTTGTCGCCCGCGTCGTTCTCGACGATGCGCTGCAGGCCGCTCAGCTTGGAGCCCTCGTCCAGCGAGATCAGCGTCACGCCCTGCGTGGCGCGGCCCAGCTCGCGGATCTCGGCCACCCGGGTGCGCACCAGCACGCCCTTGTCGGTGATCAGCATGATCTCGTCCTCCGGACGCACCAGCGTGGCGGCGACCACCTTGCCGTTGCGCTCGGACTGCTGGATCGCGATCATGCCCTTGGTGCCGCGGCCGTGGCGGGTGTACTCGGTGATCGGGGTGCGCTTGCCGTAGCCGTTCTCGGTGGCGGTCAGCACGCTCTGGGATTCGTCCTCGGCCACCAGCATCGCGATCACGCTCTGGCCTTCCTCGAGCGTCATGCCCTTGACGCCGCGCGCGTTGCGGCCCATCGGGCGCACGTCGTTCTCGTCGAAGCGCACCGCCTTGCCGCCGTCGGAGAACAGCATCACGTCGTGCTTGCCGTCGGTCAGCGCCGCGCCGATCAGGTAGTCGCCCTCATCCAGGTCGACGGCGATGATGCCGGCCTTGCGCGGGTTGCTGAACTCGTCCAGCGCGGTCTTCTTGACCGTGCCCTGCGCGGTGCACATGAAGACGTAGTGGTCTTCGGGGAAGCTGCGGAACTCGCCGGTCAGCGGCAGCACGACGTTGATCTTCTCGCCCTGCTGCAGCGGGAACATGTTGACGATGGGCTTGCCGCGGCTGTTGCGCCCGCCCTGCGGCACCTCCCAGACCTTCAGCCAGTAGACCCGGCCGCGGTTGGAGAAGCACAGGATGTAGTCGTGCGTGTTGGCGATGAAGAGCTGGTCGATCCAGTCGTCTTCCTTGGTCGCCGCCGCCTGCTTGCCGCGGCCACCGCGGCGCTGCGCGCGGTACTCGGCCAGCGGCTGGCTCTTGATGTAGCCGGCGTGGCTGAGCGTGACGACCATGTCGGTCGGGGCGATCAGGTCCTCGGTGTCGAGTTCCTGCGCGTTGTGCTCGATCTCGCTGCGCCGCGCGCCCAGCTTGGTCTGGCCGAACTCCTGCTTCAGCGCGACCAGCTCCTCGGCGATGATCGCGGTGACCCGCTCGGGGCGCGCCAGGATGTCCAGCAGGTCGGCGATCTGGGCCATCACGTCCTTGTACTCGCCGATGATCTTGTCCTGCTCCAGCCCGGTCAGGCGTTGCAGGCGCATCTGCAGGATCTCGCTGGCCTGGTCGTCGGACAGGCGGTACAGCCCGTCAGGCTGCAGGCCGTACTGTGGCGGCAGCCCTTCGGGGCGGTAGGCGGCGCGACCGCCCGGGGTGTCCTGCTCGGCGCGCGCCAGCATCTCGCGCACCAGCGACGAATCCCAGGCGCGGCTCATCAGCTCCTGCTTGGCGATCGGCGGGGTGGGCGAGTTCTTGATGATCTGGATGAACTCGTCGATGTTGGCCAGCGCCACCGCCAGGCCTTCCAGCACGTGGCCGCGCTCGCGCGCCTTGCGCAGCTCGAACACCGTGCGGCGGGTGACGACCTCGCGCCGGTGCTCGAGGAAGATCTCCAGCAGGTCCTTCAGGTTGCACAGCTTCGGCTGGCCGTCCACCAGGGCGACCATGTTGATGCCGAAGGTGTCCTGCAGCTGGGTCTGCTTGTACAGGTTGTTGAGCACCACCTCCGGGACTTCGCCGCGCTTGAGCTCGATGACCACGCGCATGCCGGACTTGTCCGACTCGTCCTGGATGTGGCTGATGCCCTCGATCTTCTTCTCGTGGACCAGCTCGGCGATCCGCTCCAGGAGGTTCTTCTTGTTCACCTGGTAGGGGATCTCGTCGATGATGATGGCCTGGCGCGCACCCTTGTCGATGTCCTCGAAGTGGCATTTGGCGCGCATCACCACCTTGCCGCGGCCGGTGCGGTAGCCCTCGCGCACGCCCGACAGGCCGTAGATGATCCCGGCGGTGGGGAAGTCCGGCGCCGGGATGATCTCCATCAGCTCGTCGATGCTCGCCTCGGGGTTCTTCAGCAGGTGCAGGCAGGCGTCCACCACCTCGTTGAGGTTGTGCGGCGGGATGTTGGTCGCCATGCCCACCGCGATGCCGGCCGAGCCGTTGACCAGCAGGTTGGGCAGGCGGGTGGGCAGCACCAGCGGCTCTTTCTCGGAGCCGTCGTAGTTGGGGCCGAAATCGACCGTTTCCTTGTCGATGTCGGCCAGCATCTCGTGGGCGATCTTGGCCAGGCGGACTTCGGTGTAGCGCATCGCCGCGGCGCTGTCGCCGTCGACCGAGCCGAAGTTGCCTTGGCCGTCGACCAGCATGTGGCGCAGCGAGAAATCCTGCGCCATGCGCACGATCGTGTCGTAGACCGCCGAATCGCCGTGCGGGTGGTACTTACCGATGACGTCACCGACGATACGAGCAGACTTCTTGTAGGGCCGGTTCCAGTCGTTGTTCAGCTCGTGCATCGCGTACAGCACGCGCCGGTGCACCGGTTTCAGACCGTCGCGGGCATCGGGCAGGGCGCGTCCCACGATCACGCTCATCGCGTAATCGAGGTACGAACGCCGCATCTCTTCTTCGAGGCTGATCGGGAGGGTTTCTTTGGCGAACTGAGTCATGCGGTCCCTGAATACGGCGGCGGCACAGGCCGTCCATCGGCGCGCGTGCGCGGTGAAACCGCGATTCTACGGCGCCCGGTGTGTCGTGCCTGCGCAACAGGGAAGAACGCAGTGCGCCACCCTATAGACAAAAACTTGTCCATGTGACGCGGTATGGCAGAATCCTTCCGGTCGGTAGCGGAACTGCGCGTAACCGCGTGTTTCCTGATTCCGTCTTTTTTCTGGACGCTTACGCAGTCGTTCTGCGGCTTTTCTTGAGAGGAGAAACATGAACAAACTCAACAAGGTGGCGATGCTGTTTGCCTCGGCCGCGATGGCTTCGGGCGCGCTCGCTCAGTCTGTCGATAACTGGCGCAACGTTGACGGCACCGTTTGGAAGGACGGCACCAACGAACTGTGCTGGCGTGATGCCACCTGGACGCCGGCCACCGCCGCCGCGGACTGCGACGGCGCGCTGAAGCCCGCTGCCGCACCGGCCCCCGCCCCCGCGCCCGCCCCGGCCGCTGCCCCGGCTCCTGCCCCCGCCCCGGCCCCGGCGCCCGTCCCGCCCGCGCCTACCAGCGAGAAGGTGACCTTCGCCGCTGACGCGTTCTTCGACTTCGACAAGGCTGTCCTGAAGCCCGAAGGCCGCGCCAAGCTGGACGACCTGGTCAGCAAGATGGAAGGCATCAACCTCGAGGTCGTGATCGCCGTCGGCCACACCGACTCGACCGGCCCCGACGCCTACAACCAGAAGCTGTCGGTGCGTCGCGCCGAAGCCGTGAAGGCCTATCTGGTCAGCAAGGGCATCGAATCCAACCGCGTCTACACCGAAGGCAAGGGCGAGAAGCAGCCGGTGGCTGACAACTCCACCCGCGAAGGCCGTGCGAAGAACCGCCGCGTCGAAATCGAAGTGGTCGGTACCCGCACCGTCCAGAAGTAATCTCTCCCGCCTCAAGACAAACCCCGCTGCGGCGGGGTTTTTTTCTGCCCGGCGCCAGGCCCTGCCTGCGACCGTTGCGTGCACAATTTCGAGCCATGACCGAAGCACCGAACGCCGACCCTCAGGAACTGGCCAAGTTCAGCCAGCTGGCCCACCGCTGGTGGGACCCGGACAGCGAATTCAAGCCACTGCACCAGATCAACCCCCTGCGCCTGGAATGGATCGACCGCCATGCCCGCCTGCAGGGCAAGCGGGTGCTCGACGTCGGCTGCGGCGGCGGCATCCTGGCCGATTCGATGGCGCGCAAGGGCGCGCAGGTGCTGGGCATCGACCTCGCGACCAAGGCGCTGCGCGTGGCCCAGCTGCACGCGATGGAGGCGCAGACCCCCGGCATCGAGTACCGCGAGGTGGCGGTCGAGACGCTGGCCGCCGAGCAGCCGGAGAGCTTCGACGTCGTGACCTGCATGGAGATGCTCGAGCACGTGCCCGATCCGTCCTCGGTGGTGCGCGCCGCCGCGACGCTGGCCAAGCCGGGCGGCTGGGTGTTCTTCTCGACCATCAACCGCAATCCCAAGGCCTTCCTGTTCGCGATCGTCGGGGCCGAGTACGTGCTCAAGCTGCTGCCCCGGGGCACCCACGAGTACGCCAAGTTCATCCGCCCGAGCGAGCTGGCGCGCTGGTGCCGCGAGGCCGGGCTGGACCTGGCCGACACCCGCGGCATGGAGTACAACCCGCTGACCCAGCGCTACTGGCTGTCGGGCGACACCAGCGTGAACTACCTGCTGGCCTGCCGCAAGCCATGAGCGCCGCCGCGATCCCTCCCGCACCGTGGGCGGTGCAGGCCGTGCTGTTCGACCTGGACGGCACGCTGGCCGACACCGCGCCCGACCTGGCCGGGGCGGTCAACCGCATGCGCATGCGCCGTGGCCTGCCGGCGCTGCCGGTGGCGCAGCTGCGCCCGGTGGCCTCGGCCGGGGCGCGCGGCATGCTGGCCGCCGGGCTGGGCGTCTCGACCGACGACCCCGGGTATGCGGCGCTGCGCGACGAGTTCCTCGCCGAGTACGAAAGCGCGCTCGACGCCGAATCGCGCCTGTTCGACGGGGCGCTCGTGCTGCTGGAGGCGCTGGAGGCCGCGGGCGTGGCCTGGGGCGTGGTCACGAACAAGGTGATGCGCTACACGCAGCCGGTGCTGCAGGCGCTGGGCGTGGCCTCGCGTGCCGCGGTGGTGATCGCCGGCGACACCACGCCGCACCCCAAGCCGCATCCCGAGCCGTTGCTCGAAGCCTGCCGCCGCCTGGGGCTGGCGCCGGCGCAGGCGCTGTACGTCGGCGACGACCTGCGCGACGTGCAGGCGGCGCGGGCGGCCGGCATGCCGGTGGTGGCGGCCGGCTACGGCTACCTGGGCGAGTCGCCCGACCTGGCGGCCTGGGGCGCCGACGCGGTGATCGACAGCCTCCCGCAGCTGCTCGGGCTGTTGCACCTGGGTGCGGCAAGGCCCTCTTGAAACGCGCGATCGCGGCCCGATCTACAATGCATCGAAAGGGGCCGACCTGGTTTCGACGTGGGTGCGGAATCAGAGCGGTGCATGCCGAGCACCAGTACGCTCGTAAATCCACTGGAACAAAGTAACTGCGAACGACGAACGTTTCGCTCTCGCCGCTTAATACCGGTGAGCCTCGCAACGGTTGGCCGATGGGCCGGGCCCGCAAGGGCTGCGAGGTCATGCACATCGGCTGGTTGCTTGCCGGGTCACTCGGCAGGTAACGAGATCAAGTGACTGGCGTCGCTGGCAGCGTGCTCCTGCGCGGCTGGCGGCGTGAGATCCAAACCAGAGAGCTAAGCATGTAGAACTGCCTGAGGATGGCTTGCGGACGCGGGTTCGATTCCCGCCGGCTCCACCAATACACAAAGGTCAACAGTTCGCTGTTGGCCTTTTTTCTTGCGCACTCCCGCGTGTTCGCGGGGACTCCTGCGGATTCCTGCGGACTTCCTTCCTCCGGTCGTCTCGCCCATCTCGGCCCCATTTCGCTCTCTCCTGGCCATTCTTCTCTTCAGCCTCGCTCGCCGGCTAAGGGCCGAAGTCCGCAGAGGCCGCAACGTGGACCTATACAGATCAATGGGTTACGTGCTGACGAATCAAACGGTTGGATTGCGGCATCGGCAGGCAAAGGAAACCATGGCCGTTGTGTTTTGTCGGTAGTTCTTGACAGCTACCGACGTTTCGCAACATTATGACGACATGGACAGTTCGCACCAGAGCATTCTGGATCTTGCCGCCCAGCGCGGCCTTATTCGCCCACGCGATCTCAATGAGCGTGGGCTGCCCACGATCGCCCTCACGCGGCTGGTGCGGCAAGGGCTGCTCCAGCGCGTGGGACGGGGCCTGTACGCAATTCCGGACCGGGCCGTCTCGGAACACGGCGCACTCTCCGAGGTGGCACGCAAGCACCCGCAAGCCATCGTCTGCCTGCTGTCGGCACTGCGCCTACATGAACTCACCACACAGTCGCCGTTCGAGGTCTGGCTGGCAATTCCCAACAAGGCACGCGCGCCAAAGATGGACTATCCCCCGCTGCGCATCGTGCGCTTCTCTGGCGCCGCGCTGACGGAGGGGGTCGAGGAGCACCTCATCGATGGTGTGCCGGTGCGCGTGACCAACGTCGCCCGGACCGTGGCTGACTGCTTCAAGTTCCGCAACAAGATCGGCCTCGATGTCGCGCTGGAGGCGCTACAGGAGTCCTGGCGTGCCAAGCGCGTCAGCATGGATGAACTTTGGCGTTTTGCTGCGCTGTGCCGTGTGGCCAATGTGATGCGCCCCTACATGGAAAGCCTGTCATGAACCAGCGCAACATGGCCGCCTCGGTGCGCGCCCGCCTGCTCAACCGCGCCCGCGAGACCCGGCAAGACTTCAATCTGATCTTGACCCGCTATGCGCTTGAGCGCCTGCTTTACCGGCTCAGCATCTCCCCCCACGCCGACCAGTTCCTGCTGAAAGGTGCGCTGCTGTTCGACTTGTGGTTCGACATCCCGCATCGTCCGACACGCGACGCCGATCTGCTGGGCTTCGGCTCGGCCGAGATCCCGCATGTCGAGGCGGCGTTTCGGGACATCTGTACGGTGGAACTGGACGACGGCATACACTTCCAGCCTGACTCGGTACACGCGGAGGAGATCCGCAAGGAAGCCAACTACTCCGGTGTCCGGGTCACGCTGATCGGCCTGTTGGACGGTGCCCGATGCCACGTGCAGGTCGACGTGGGTTTCGGCGACGCCGTGACGCCCGGCCCCGAGGCCGTCGACTACCCGGTAATGCTGCCGGACATGCCAGCCCCGAAGCTGCGCGCCTACCCCCGCTACACGGTTGTCGCCGAGAAGCTGGAGGCACTGGTGTCGCTCGGCATCGCCAACAGCCGCATGAAGGATTACTTCGATCTCTGGATCTTGTCGCGCTACACCAACTTCGACGGCGCGCTCCTGTGCAAGGCGATCCACGCCACCTTCGAGCGCCGCAGGACACCGCTGCCGGATGGCGTCCCTTTCGGATTGAGCGACGAATTCGCGCAGGATCGGCAGAAGCAGACTCAGTGGCAAGCATTCTTGAGGAAGAATGCCTTGGATGAGCTTCAGCTTTCCGAGGTCGTTGCCGGTCTGCGTGCCTTCCTGTCATTCCCGCTAGACGCGCTCCAGCAAGGTGCTGCATTTCCGCAAACATGGCTTGCCGGAAACGGGTGGATGTCGAGCGGCGAGGAATCGGGCCGATGACCTGGAATCCCGATCTGCTCTTGGAGGATTTTCACCGTGTCGCCGGCATGGCTGGCGTCTCGTTGGCGCTTGATGCCATCGCGATCGAGCGGTGCCCTGCGCCGCACGTGCCGCCCAAGACATTACCGCCCGGCACCATGGCGGTGTACGTCTTCTCGTTTGGGCCTCATGTGCTGAAGGTCGGGAAGGTCGGCCCCAACAGCGCTGCTCGCTACACGGCTCAACACTACAACGCCGGCAGCGCGAAGAGCACTCTGGCAGCATCGTGGATCAAACACGGCGAGCGCATCGGCGTCGCCGGCCTGAACGAAACGAACGTCCCCGGCTGGATCAGGGAGCACACCGATCGGGTGAACTTCATCCTCGATGCGTCGCTCGGTGTCCACGTCCTCAACCTCCTCGAGGCATTTCTGCAGTGCCGCCTCCGGCCTGAGTTCGAGGGATTTGCCAGCCAACGGATCGATCGCGAGGGCGGACAGGCATGAAAGAGGACATCCTCGAACAAATGGTGGACGAGTACCTGCAGCACAAAGGGTACTTCACCCGGCACAACATCAAGTTTCGACCTGCCGGCGATCATGTGGAGTACGACACCCGCCAGGATGCCGTGCATAGCGACATCGACGTGATCGGCATCCATCCGCGACTCGACGGCGCGCGTCGGGTGATGGTCGTGAGCTGCAAGAGCTGGCAGGGTGGCTTTCGTCCCGAATACTGGGTCGATGCGATCGCCAAGAACAAGGTGGTCTCGGGGCGTGAGGCCTGGCGCGGGTTTCGCGAGCTGACCAAGGAGAAATGGGCAACGGCGTTCAGGGCGACGGTCGCCGAGCTGACGGGATCGTCCTCGTTCACCTACATCACGGCCGTCACGAAAGTCGTGGGCAGCCGAGCGGCGTGGCAGGACAACGCGACGTTCCGCGAGAATCTCGGCGGCAACCCCATCGAGATACTGACCTTCGGCGACATGCTGAAAGAACTCTTTCCGTCCATCGACACGACTCCGGCCTCATCGGAAGTTGGACGGGTTCTGCAGCTGATCAAGGCGTCAGGCTGGTCTCTCGACAAGTAATCCAACCCGAAGGATGCACGTGCGACGGTAATCAGGGATTGATGATGGCCCGCTGCTCGTCCCATAGCAGTGGCGTCCCCGACGCCAGATCGAACAGGGTCACCTCCGGCGGCAGGGTCTCGTCGAGGATGGCGGCGACGATGTCCGGCGCCAGGGTGGTGAGGTTCACCATCCGACTCACATAGGCCCGATCCATCCCCTCGCGCTCGGCCACCTCGGATAGCGTGCGCGCCTCGCCGGACTCCACCATCGCCAGCCAGCGGTGGCCGCGGGCGAGCGCGAGCTGGATCGGCGTCGGCGTGTCATCCCAGGGACGGGGCTGGACAGCGCTGCCGTCCGGAAGGGCCACGGCCTTGCGGCTGCCGCGGCGCTTGATCCGGATCGGCACAGCGATGGTAAGGCTGCCGTCGCTCGCGGTGATCACCTCTGGCTGACCGGTCTTGTCGATCAAGATTTCATTCATGCCACGGCCTCCTCAAGGGTTTCCGGGGCGGGCTCGGGGCGCAGCTCCAGGGCGAGCACCTCGATGCCGTTGGGCCGGAACCGCACCTCGATGTCGTCCGGCGAGACGATCACCTTGTCGATGAGGAGCCGCACGATGCGCTGCTGCTCGGCCGGGAAGAGCTGATCCCAAATCGCATCCAGCCGGGTCATGGCCACCGTGACCTGGGCCTCGTCCAGGGAGGGGTCGAGCCGGGCGGCGCGCTCGGCCACCCCGGCGACCATGGCCGGGGCGCGCAGCACCCGGCGCATCTGCTCCAGCACGGCGGCCTCCAGTTCACCGGCCGGCAGGCGCGGCAGCCCGGAGGCGCCGGCGTGCTCCTTGTTCTCCCGCGTCGGCAGGTAGTAGCGGTAGATACGTCCGTTCTTCTTGCGCGTGGACCAGGGCGTGAGCGCCCGGCCATCGATCCCCACGACGATCCCCTTGAGCAGGAACGGCACCCGGGCGCGGGTGTTGTTGCCTCGCACACGCGAGTTCTGCGCGAGGATCGCCTGGGCGGCATCCCACAGCCTGCGCTCGACGACGGGCGGGTGTTCGCCCGGATACCACTGATCGCGATGGCGGATCTCGCCCAGGTAGACGCGGTTGTTGAGGATCTTGTAGACGAGGCTCTTGTCGATGGGCTTGCCATCGCGCACCCGCCCGTCTTGGGTAGTCCAGGCCTTGGAGGTCACGCCGTCGAGGCGCAGCTCCTTCACGAGCAGGGTCGAGGACCCGAGCTCGACGAAGCGCTGGAAGATGTGGCGGACGATCTTGGCCTCGCGCTCGTTGGGCACCAACCGCCGGTTCTCGACGTCGTAGCCGAGCGGCGGCACGCCACCCATCCACATGCCCTTGCGCTTGCTGGCGGCGATCTTGTCGCGGATGCGCTCGCCGGTCACCTCGCGCTCGAACTGCGCGAAGGAGAGCAGGATGTTGAGCATCAACCGCCCCATCGAGGTGGTGGTGTTGAACTGCTGGGTGACCGAGACGAAGGAGACCCCGTGGCGCTCGAAGACGTCGATCATTCGCGAGAAGTCAGTCAGCGATCGCGTCAGGCGATCGATCTTGTAGACCACCACGATGTCGATCCTGCCGGCCTCGATGTCGGCCAGCAGCCGCTTGAGCGCCGGCCGGTCCATGTTGCCACCGGAGAAGGCGGGATCGTCGTAGTCGTCGGCCACCGGAATCCAGCCCTCCGCGCGCTGGCTGGCGATGTAGGCGTGGCCGGCGTCACGCTGGGCGTCGATGGAGTTGTACTCCTGGTCGAGCCCCTCGTCGGTGGACTTCCGAGTGTAGACGGCGCAGCGCAGGCGGCGCTTCAGGGCTTCGTTCATCGCCGACCTCCCTGCTTCTTCGGATTCTTCGCCTTGGCCGGTGCCTTCACGCCGAAGAAGAGCGGCCCGGACCAGCGGGTGCCGGTGATCTCGCGGGCGATCATGGACAGGCTCGGGTAGCGCCTGCCCTCGAACTCATACTGTCCGTCCTGGGCGACCGTCACCCGGTGCTCGATCCCCTGGTACTCCCGGGTGAGCACAGTGCCGGGCATCAGCCGGATGTCGCGATCGAGCTTGCGCGCCTTGCCGGTCTCCACCAGGGCCTTGATGCGCCGCTTGTTGCGCTCCAAGAGGCTGGGATCGACCTTGCGGAACTCGATCTCTTGCAGCTTGTACGCGATCCGCCGCTCCATGAACTGGCGATTGGGCGTCGGGTTGTCGCTGCCGAAGAGTTCTCGCCAAAGCGCCCTCATTTCCTCTATCGAGAGATCCGGGAGCCCGGCGATCCGGGCGACGACGCTCGGCGGGGTGGGTGGGACGGTGCTTGCCTTCATGGAGCCTCCTCCAAAGTGTTGTTGACGGGGTGGCTATGAAGGCGCTGGTGGCCGGAGAAGCCAAGCTCAAACTCGCTCTCCGTGGGGTGACCTGCGGACTGCGCGACCGCGGCGTCGCGCAGTCGGACGAGGCCGCGCGCCAGCAAGGACGCGACCTCTTGCCGGCGCTGCTCCGGCGTCATCCGGTCGGGGGGAAGGTGGTTGATCGTGCACATCGGTATCGGTCCTGAACGTCCAACTCGCTCGATGACGAGATTGTCCGGTCAGGCCTCTACCGAGGCCATCAGGGAGTTTCGGGCCGGTGCGGACCGATGGGGGCTGGTGCGAAGGAGTTCGCGGGATCGGGTTGCGCCAAGCGAACAGAATTGGCGATGTTTACAAAACAAAGCTTCATACGTAAACTGTAAACAAAAGAGGACGCTCCCCAATGTTTGGCGAAAGACTGAAACTGGCCCGCAAGCGCTCCGGCCTGTCCCTTCGGGGACTGGCCGATGCCATCAACCATGCGGTCAGTGCCCAGGCGATCGGCCGCTATGAGCGCAACGAGATGCTGCCCGGTTCGGCGACCGCCCTGAAACTCGCCAAGGCGCTCGGCGTCCCGCTGAGCTACCTGTTCAGCCCCTCGGAGATCCGCCTCGAGGGGGTGGAGTTTCGCAAGACCGCTGCGACCCGGGCCCAGGAGCGCGCCATGGTGGAAGCCGCCGTCCTGGACAGCCTCGACCGCTACCTGCTCGTCGAAGACCTGCTGGAGATCGGCAGCCATGTGTGGGACAAGCCCGAAGGGGCTCCCTTCAAGGTCTCCGACCTCGATGATGCGGAGACCGCCGCCGAGAGCGTCCGCAAGGCCTGGAACCTGGGTGGCGACGCGATCCCCAACGTTACCGAGCTGCTCGAAGAGCACGGCATCAAGGTGCTCAAGCTCGACTTCCCGCTCTCGGTCGACGGACTGACCTGCCGGGTGGCGCGGCCGGGCCAGGAGAAGGTACCGGTCATCGTGGGTTCGGTGGCGAAATCGGTGGAACGCCGGCGCTTCACCCTGGCTCACGAGCTCGGCCATATGGTGATGGCCATCGACGGCGACCTGGACGAGGAGAAAGCGTGCCAGCGCTTCGCCAGCGCCCTCTTGATGCCCCGGGAGGACCTGCTGTTCGAGGTCGGGCAGCGCCGCCATGCCTTCGGCTATGCCGAGATCATCGAGATCAAGCGCATGTACGGCGTCAGCGCCGCCGCCCTGATCGTCCGGCTGCGCGATCTCGGCGTCATCACCGAGGGGACCTTGCAGGCCGTGTTTCGCGGCATCGGCCGCACCTGGCGCAAGGCCGAGCCCGAGCCGCTCCCGGAAAACGAGGAACCCCGGCGCTTCCAGCGCCTGGTGCTCCGCGCCCTTGCTGAGGACATCATCTCGCTTCCCAAAGCCGCAGAGCTGCTGCGCACGAGCACGGGCGAGGTGAGCCGGATCATGTCAGGACCCGCGGAGTGACCTATCGTGCGGGTATTGGTGAGCGACGCCTCGATTCTGATTGAGCTGGCGAAATGGTCCCTCCTCGAGGCGCTCTTCAAGCTGCCGTTCGAGTTTGCGGTACCCGACGCCCTGTACGAGGACGAGCTCATCGATCTCGGTGAGATCGATCGGGAGCAGCTCAAGGGGTTGGGCCTGCGGGTCGAGTCCCTGGATGCGGAAGGCATGGCCCGGGCCGTCACTTATCAGACGGCCCGGCCCAAGCTCACCCTCCACGACTGCCTTGCCGTCACCCTGGCCGTGACGAACGACTGGCCGTTGCTGACGGGTGACAAGCGCATGCGTGCCCTCGCCGACGAAGAGCACCTCGAGGTGCACGGCGTCTTGTGGGTCATCGACCGGTTTGCCGAGCACCGCATCGTGCGCAAGCCCACGCTCGCCAAGGCGCTGCGCGGCATGCTGGACGACCCGCGGACACGGCTGCCGAATGCCGAGATCAATAAGCGGCTCGCCCTCTTCACCGCGAAGCAAGATTGAGCGGCCGGCACTGACGCCCGGAAAGGATTCTTCGTCACATGGGAGAACAAGAACGAATGAACGATGCTGAAAACTTGGCCAAGCTGCTCGGGCACCTGAAGCCCGAGCTGTTTCGCGCCTTCATGGCGGAGGAGTTCGGGCTCGTCATGCCAGAACTCGAAAAGAAGAAGACCAAGACGGAACATCGCCAAGTCATGGAGGCTGTGCTGGCCGCCTTGCCCGTACTGGAGCGGCAGAGGATCGAGGAGGTCGCCGAGAAGATCATCCTGTTGACTGACGGTGCAGGTCAGGATGTCGTCGACGGATTCCGGGACGGCATCTTCGATGATGCGGATCGTGAAGCTTTCGATGCCTTGCGCGACCAATACGAACGTGCCTTGTGGCTGTACGCGAACGCCGCCGAGATCTTCAAGGAAGCGCTGGATGCCCGGCAGGCCGACGTGTTCCGCCAGAGCGTCACGTGCTACTCGGGCTTCGTCGCGCCGAAGGCTCTCGTCATGGCCACTGATGAGAAGGCGAAGGAGGCGTTCCACGAGAACGTGGCGCGGCAGCTCGGTTGCGCCAAGGACGACGTCGCCATTCAGATCTTCAAGCGGCTGCGGCCGAACTCGCAGACCGGCGAGGACGTCGATCTGTACCAGATCAGCGTCCACAACAACCGCCCGCCCGAGATCATCGACTGCGTGCAGGCGAGCGAGTTGGTGGCCCAGGAAGTGGTTCGCGCCGTATCCTCCCACATTACCTACGAGCCGGCCAACGGCCACCTGGAGGTGCTGTCCAGGGAGACCGACGGGCGCGAGGCGCTGGCGCGTATCGCTGCGGACTGTCTGCTGCAGTCTCCCTTCTCGGGCGAGAGGATCCCGCTCAAGCAGTACGACTACCAAAGCCTCGCGGCGCCGCGCAGCTTCGACCTCTCAGGCGAAAACGTCGCCTCGGTCAAGGTGGCCGAGCTCGGCTACTCGGACTCAAACCACCGCTCGCTATTGGTGAAGATCTGGGCCAAGGACCCCGACGACATCCACACGGCCGCGAAGTCGCTGATCGGCCCATCCTTCGACTTCCGCCATCACCGCCTGACCTACGCCAGATTGTCGATCCGTTTGAAGAAGGTCGGGCGGGAGCGGGCGCGAACGATCTCCGTGATCCTGCGCGACGACAACAAGTGCAACATCAAGACCAAGCGCGAGAAGGACCGCGCGCTGTGCGATCGGCTGCTCGCCAAATGGCAGCTGGTCAAGGAGATCGGCGATGTCGTCGAAGCGCCTGTCGACGAAGTCGCTGCTTGACCTGATCGACCTGTTCGAGCGATCTCGGCAGCCGCTCGTCGATGTCGAGGGACAACGCCTACACGGCGTCCCTGGCTGGGACCTCGCACGTATGACGCGGATGCCGCCCAAGGAGCGGGATGCGTGGCTCGAATGCATCGGGTACTCCGGCTCCTACCCGGCGCCATGCCGCGACGAACACGTTCCCGTCGAACTGGAGGAAGACGACGATCCATCCCGGTACCGGTATCGCTGCCCGGAAACCTTCCGGCTGAAATTCCTCGAAGCCGCGGAAGCGGCAGTCTATGCCGTTCGCCCCACCGCGTTTCTCGGCGTGGTCGCCGACCTGCTCGACATTCCGAAGGCGCTGCGCAAAGGGATCGACTCGCCCTCAATTGATGGAGTGCTCTGGAATCTCGGCAAAGCTCGGGTCGGCCCGGCACACACTGACGTCTGGTTCGCGCGCGGCCTCGCGCAATCGGTTGAAGACATCTTCCGGCACTTCCATTCCCCGACCCTGCCGGATCAAGGCCTGATCCTGACGTCGGGACAGCCATTGCCCGAGTTCGTGCGTCCCCCCAGGAACTACCGATTCGCGGCGGTGCGCCAGGTACTCGTCGACTACGTGACAACACCCACCGTGGACATGGACCTGCTCCATCGCATCCTGGCGACGCCTGCGGACGGGATGCTTCGCTCGCTCCTACCGGTCCACTTCGACGAGTACACCAACACGCTCACCATCCGCAGCAAGAGCAACAAGCCCTGGGTGATCAAGGGCGAACGCCAAGCGGCGGCCGTCCGCTACATGTACGAGCAGGCAATGAACGACCGTTGGCTGTTGCCAGCCGGCGAAATCTTGGGGGCCGCATACCCGGACAAGAAAACCGCCCGCAGCCAGCGCATGCAGAACCTCTTCAGCGGCAACACCGAGTGGGAGGACTACATCGCCAACCCCGAGAAGGGCAAGTACGGGTTCCTGCTCGACTGACCCCAGCATCTTCCCGTCCCTGTTCCGCATGACCGCCTTCGGGCGGTTTTTTGTTTTCTGTGGCCCGTATTTCCCCGTTTCGGCCGGGCCCGTACATCCGCCCGTACATGGTGGTGGCGGACGCCCGCACATCACGAATCCGACACTGACCTCACGTTTTCGCAATCACCCGAAAGGAGAAAAACGTGAGTATCAAACACCTCAACCAACGCCAACTGGCCGACCGTTGGGGCGTCAGCGAAGCCACCTTGGAACGCTGGCGCTCCGAAGGGATCGGGCCGGTCTTTCTGAAGATCCAAGGCCGCGTGCTCTACCGCGTCGAGGACGTCGAGTCCTACGAGGCGGAGTGCCTGCGCAAGAGCACCTCCGAGCGCGTCGGCGCGGGAGGTGTCGCATGAGCCGCCTCACCCCCGACCAGGTTCTCGCCACGCCGGCCGGCGAGCTGGCCGCGCTGCAAAGCGAGGCGCTGTTCCAGCTGAAGAACGATGCCGCCGATCTGCTCTCGGTGGCCCGCGCCATCGTCGAGCACATCGACCGGGCACTCGAACTGAAATACGCCGACCGCGCCCATGCCCTGCGCCTGGCCGCCGGCAAGGACACCGGCATCGTGCATTTCGATGACGGCCACGTGCGCGTCACTGCCGACCTACCCAAGCGGGTCGAGTGGGATCAGCGGCGCCTTGCCGAGGTCGTTCGCCGCATCGCCAACGGCGGCGAGGACCCGGCCGAGTACGTCGAGATCAGCTATCGCGTCTCGGAAACCAAGTTCAACGCCTGGCCGGAGTCGCTGAAGAGCGCCTTCGCGCCCGCCCGCACGCTCAAGACCGGCAAGCCCGGCTTCCGCCTCGCCCTGATGAAGGAGTGACCGCCATGTTCAAGAACCGCACTTTGCTCGAGAAGCTGAAGAACAAGCATCCCTACCTGCTGGACGAGTTGCCGGCCACGGTCCGCGTGGATGGTATCGAGATGCCGCTCGAAAGCGCCACCCTGGACCAGATCACCTTCGCCGTCATCGCCCTCGAAAACGAGGTCCGGCCCATCAGCCGCCGCATGAACGCTCTGCGGGAGCTCTACGACCTCGCCCGCAAACACGGCGCACTCGGCGCGCACCGGATCGGAGACGCCTTCGCCGACAAAGGAGGCCGCTCATGACCCTTCCCATCATCTCCGCCGACCAGCGCCTGGCCGAGAAGCGCGGCGTCAAGGGCGTGCTGGTCGGCAAGAGCGGCATCGGCAAGACCTCGCAGCTCTGGACGCTGGCGCCCGAGGCCACCCTGTTCTTCGACCTCGAGGCGGGCGATCTCGCCGTCGAAGGATGGGCCGGCGACACGATCCGGCCGCGCACCTGGCAGGAATGCCGCGACTTCGCGGTGTACATCGGCGGGCCGAACCCGGCGCTGCGCGACGACCAGCCGTTCAGCCAGGCCCACTTCGACGCCGTCTGCGCCCGCTTCGGCGACCCCAGCGTGCTCGACAAGTACGAGACCGTGTTCGTCGACTCGATCACCGTCGCCGGGCGTCTGTGTCTGCAGTGGTGCAAGGGCCAGCCGCAGGCCTACTCCGAGAAGACCGGCAAGCCCGACCTTCGCGGGGCCTACGGCCTGATGGGCCAGGAGATGATCGCCTGGCTCACCCACCTGCAGCACACGCGCGGCAAGAACGTGTGGTTCGTCGGCATCCTCGACGAGCGACTCGACGACTTCAATCGCCGCGTCTTCCAACTGCAGATCGACGGTTCCAAGACCGGGCTCGAGCTGCCGGGCATCGTCGACGAGGTGGTGACGCTGGCCGAGCTCAAGGCCGACGACGGCAGCGCCTACCGCGCCTTCGTCTGCCACACGCTCAATCCCTGGGGCTACCCCGCCAAGGACCGCTCCGGCCGCCTGGACCAGATCGAGGAGCCGCATCTTGGCCGGCTGATGGCCAAGATCGCCGGCCCCGCGCGCCCCGCCCTCGAACGCCTCGACTTCGCGCGCCCCGCGCCTTCCGAACCCGTACAGCAATAAGGAGCCACGACCATGAGTTATTTCGATTTCAACGATGCCAACGAGCAGTCTTCGTTCGACCTGATCCCCAAGGGCACGCTGGTGCGCGTGCGCATGACCATCCGCCCCGGCGGCTTCGACGATGCGAGCCGGGGCTGGACCGGCGGCTACGCCACCCGCAACGACAACACCGGTTCGGTGTACCTCAACTGCGAGTTCGTCGTGATGGAGGGCGAGTACGCCCGCCGCAAGATGTGGTCGCTGATCGGCCTCCATAGCCCCAAGGGCCCCGAGTGGGCCAATATGGGCCGCGCCTTCGTCAAGGCGATCCTGAACTCCGCGCGCGGCGTCCATCCGGGCGACGCCAGTCCCCAGGCCCAGAACGCCCGGCGCATTGCCGGCTTCGCCGACCTCGACGGCATCGAGTTCCTCGGCAAAGTCGACTGGGAGAAGGATCAGCACGGTCAGGACAAGGCCGTCATCAAGCAGGCGATCCAGCCCGATCACAAGGACTACGCCGCATTGATGGGGGCAGCGCGTGCACCGGTGCCGTCGACCACCACCCCGAACGCCTATGCCCAGGCTACGGGTCGCGCTCCGGTCACGGGCCGCCCGAGCTGGGCGCAGTAAGGGGGGCTGCGGGCATGATGCTTCGTCCCCGTCAGGCCCTGCTGGTGGAGCGCTCGCTCGCCGCGCTCTACCTGCACGGCAACACCCTGGCCATCGGCCCGACCGGCTCCGGCAAGACCATCATGCTGTCGGCGGTCGCCGGCGGCGTGTTGGAGGAGCCCGACGCGAAGGCCTGCATCCTCGCGCACCGCGATGAGCTCACCGCCCAGAACCGGGAGAAGTTCGGCCGGGTCAATCCGGGCGTCGCGACCTCGGTGTTCGATGCCAAGGAGAAGTCCTGGGCCGGGCGCGCCACCTTCGCGATGGTGCAGACGCTCTCACGCGACGCGCATCTCGACGCGATGCCCACGCTCGATTTGCTGGTGGTCGACGAGGCGCACCATGCCGCATCAAAGTCCTATCGGCGCGTGATCGATCGCGTGCTGTCGCGCAACCCCAGGGCGCTGATCTTCGGCGCCACGGCCACGCCCGCACGCAGCGACGGCAAGGGGCTGCGGGAGGTCTTCAGCAACGTGGCCGACCAGATCACCCTGGGCGAGCTCATCGCCTCTGGCCATCTGGTGCCGCCGCGCACCTTCGTCATCGATGTCGGCGCGCAATCGGCCCTCGCCCAGGTGCGTCGCACAGCCACCGACTTCGACATGACCGAGGTGGAGGCGATCCTCAACAAGACGCCGATCACCGACGCGGTGATCCGCCACTGGCGCGAGAAGGCAGGTGAGCGCAAGACCATCGTGTTCTGCTCGACCGTGGCGCACGCGCAGTGCGTGGCCGAGGCGTTCGTCGCCGCAGGCATCCGCGCCGTACTGATTCACGGCGAGTTGTCGGATGCCGAGCGCGCAACCCGCCTGGCCGAGTACGAGACCGGCGATGCCCAGGTCGTGGTCAACGTGGCGGTGCTGACCGAAGGCTACGACTACACGCCCACCTCCTGCGTGGTGCTGCTGCGCCCGAGCTCGCACAAGTCGACGCTGACCCAGATGATCGGTCGTGGGCTGCGGACTATCGATCCGACCGAGCATCCCGGCGTGGTCAAGACCGACTGCATCGTCCTCGACTTCGGCACCGCGACCCTCATGCACGGCTCGCTGGAGCAGGAGGCCAACCTGGACGGCCACCAGCACCAGGGGCAGGCGCCCACCAAGGAGTGCCCCTCCTGCGAGGCATTGGTCCCGCTCGGCTGCCGCGAATGCCCACTGTGCGGCTTCGAGTGGACCATTGATCCGGCCGAGCAGGCGGAAGCCATGGACGACTTCGTCATGACGGAGATCGACCTGCTCAAGCGCTCCAACTTCCGCTGGTGCGATCTCTTCGGCTGCGACGATGCCTTGATGGCCACCGGCCTCCAAGCCTGGGGCGGCATCTTCTTCCTCAACGGGCGCTGGCACGCGGTCGGTGGCGGCCGGAGTCTTCCGCCCCGTCTGCTGGCGGTCGGCGACCGCAGCGTCTGCATGGCCAAGGCGGACGACTGGCTCAACGACAACGAGTCCCTCGACACCGCCCACAAGACCCGCCGCTGGCTCAACGAACCGCCCACCGAGAAGCAGCTGCGCTACCTGCCGCAGGCCATGCGCGCCGACTTCGGGCTCACCCGCTACCAGGCCTCGGCGCTGCTCGCGTTCCAGTTCAACAAGTCGTCGATCCATCGCCTCGTGCTGGCAGCCAACGACGAACACCGGAGGGCGGCGTGATATGCGCGATCTGCGGACGAGAGGGACGCGGCTTCTGCTGGCTGTCGCCGAGGAACGGCTCGCGTGCGCCGGACGGCAAGCGCCTGTTCAAGCGCTTCTGCTCCATGCGCTGCCAGGACATTCATCTGCAACGACTGAAGGCGGGAGGCGGTGTCGTGATCGATCCCACCCATAGCGAGAAGGCCGCGATGGAGGCGGTCCTGCCCTCGCTCGGCGAGTACGTGGCGTCCATCGGCATGGACCGGTCGCTCGCGAGCTACACCCGGGAAGAGGTCCTACAACTGGTCGATGTGGTGCTCACCGCCTACTTCGACAACCTGCGGGAGCGCACGCCCGACGATGTGCCGTTTTGAGGAGGCGGTGATGCTCGATTACAACCACCGCCCCAGGTTCCACGAGCGCGTCAACGCTGTCATCGACGAAGCGCTGGCGCGTGAACGGGCAGCACAGGTATCTCGGACCTACCTCGGTGCCTCCCGGCTCGGCGTGGCCTGCGAGCGCGCCCTGCAGTACGAGTACGCCCAGGCCGCGGTCGATCCGGGGCGCGAGCTGCCCGGGCGGGTGTTGCGGGTGTTCGAGGTCGGCCATGCCCTGGAGGATCTGGCGATCCGCTGGCTGCGCCTCGCCGGCTTCGATCTCTACACACGCAAGGCGGACGGCGGGCAGTTTGGTTTTTCCGTCGCCGGCGGCCGCATCCAAGGACACGTCGACGGGATTCTCGCCGCCGGCCCTGCCGACATCGAGCTTGCTTATCCCGCGCTGTGGGAGTGCAAGACGATGAACGACAAGTCCTGGCGCGAGACCGTCAAGCAGGGCGTGACACGTGCCAAGCCGATCTATGCCGCGCAGATTGCCGTCTACCAGGCCTACATGGAAGGCGCCGTGCCGGGCATCGCGAGCAATCCCGCGCTGTTCACCGCCATCAACAAGGACAGCGAGGAGATCTGGTTCGAACTCGTACCGTTCGATGGCGGGCTCGCGCAGCGCATGTCGGATCGGGCCGTGCGCGTCATCACCGCCACCGAGGCGGGCGAGCTGCTGCCCCGGCACGCCACTACGCCGACCCATGTCACATGCAAGTCGTGCCCTTGGCAGGACCGGTGTTGGGGGTCGGCTTGATGGCAGACGTCATTTGGCTCGACTACAACGACGCACCCGAACAGCAGGGAATGGCACTCCCCGATACCGATTCGCTGCGCCGAGGCCTGCTCGAGCGCCTGGAGGCGGTGCTGCTCTACCTGTTCCCGCAGGGCCGCATCCGCGGCGGTAAATTCTATGTCGGCGATATCGACGGCAATCGCGGCAAGAGCCTGGTGGTCGAGCTCGATGGTGAACGGCGTGGGCTGTGGAAGGATTTTGCGACCGACGAAGGCGGCGACGTCATCGATCTGTGGGCCCGTTCCCGTGGACTCTCCGCCCGGCACGACTTCCCCCGGATCGCGGAGGAAATCCGTCAATGGCTCGGGCTTGCACCATCCATCGGTCACACCCCGGAGCGATCGAATGCCCGCAGCGCCCCCGTCGACGAACTCGGCCCTTATACCGCCAAGTGGGACTACCTCACGGCGGATGGCAGACTGATCGCCTGCGTCTACCGCTACGACCCGCCCACCGGCAAGGAGTACCGCCCCTGGGACGTGCGCGCCCGCATGTGGCGCGCCCCCGATCCGCGTCCGCTCTACAACCTGCCGGCCGTGGCCAATGCGCGTGACGTGGTGCTGGTCGAGGGCGAGAAGGCGGCTTGCGCCCTGATCGGGACGGGCATCACGGCGACCACGGCCATGAACGGCGCGCGGGCGCCGATCGACAAGACCGACTGGACGCCGCTCGCGGGCAAGCACGTGCTGGTCTGGCCGGATCGCGACGTCCCGGGCTGGGACTACGCGGAGAACGCCGCCCGTGCCTGCGTGACGGCGGGCGCGGTGTCGGTCGCCATCCTCGTGCCGCCCATGGATAAACCGGACAAGTGGGACGCGGCCGATGCCGTGGCCGAGGGCTTCGACTGCGCCACCTTCATTCGTGAGGGCGAGCGCAGGGTCGTCAAGGGGGCGGCGCCGACACTGCCGACCTTCACCCTGGGTGCGCTGCTCGACGACGACTCGCCGTTGCCGCCCGATCTCATCGCACCGCGCGTGCTCACACCCGGCGGCCTGCTGGTATTCGGCGGTGCGCCCAAGGTCGGCAAGAGTGACTTTCTGCTCGCATGGCTCACGCACATGGCGGCGGGCGCCACCTTCCTCGCCATGACGCCGCCGCGCGCGCTGCGGGTGTTCTATCTGCAAGCCGAGGTGCAGTACCACTACCTGCGCGAGCGTGTGAAGGAGATCCGCCTACCGCCCAGTCGCATCGGTGAAGCGCGCGTCAACTTCGTCGCCACGCCGCAGCTGCGGCTGATCCTGGACGACGCCGGGATCAATCAGGTCATCCCCGCCATCGCGCAGGCCTTCGGCGGCGAGCCGCCCGACATCATCGCCATCGACCCCATCCGCAACGTCTTCGACGGCGGGGAGTCCGGCGGCGAGAACGACAACGCGGCGATGCTCTACTTCCTGTCGCAGCGGGTCGAACGCCTGCGCGATGCGGTGAACCCGGACGCCGGCATCGTGCTGGCCCACCACACCAAAAAACTCGGCAAGAAGCAGTTCGAGGAGGACCCGTTCCAGGCACTGGCCGGGGCCGGCAGCCTGCGCGGTTACTACACCACCGGCATGCTGCTGTTTCGACCGGACGAAACGCGAACCACGCGCCAGCTCTTCTTCGAGCTGCGCAACGGTGCCGCCATCCCGTCGATGCACGTGGACAAGATCCAGGGCGAGTGGCGGGAGGTGGATGCCAACGCGCGGCTGGTGATGAGGGACTATGGCGAGCGCCTCGATGCCGAGCGCCGGCGCAAGCGCGACGCCATCCTGCAGATCCTGTTCGACGAGGCGGCCCAGGGGCGCTGCTACACCGCCAACCAGTTCGCCGAATCCTTCGAAGGCAAGGCCGGTCTGGGCGGCGAGCGCACCATCCGCGAGCGCCTCTCTGCGCTTTCGACCCAGGGTTACATCAAGTACTTCCGCAACGCACAGGACTATGGCCTGCCACGCATCGGCCGCACCAAGTACGGCTACCTGTGCGTGGAAGGCATGGTCTTGCGCATGCCGGCGGGCGAGCCCGACCCCGACACCGGCGAACTGCCGCTGCGCCAAATGCCGGTACTGCCCACTCACTTCAAATGCCCGCAATCGGGGGCCGCATTGCCGGTCGAGAACCCCGAGGTGTGGGTTTACCAAGACGACTTCATCAAGCCGCAGGAGGACGCATGAACACGCGCAGGCAAGTTGGCAAAAATTCTGCCAACTGGAACCCGAATTTTGCCAACTGGATTCAGTTGGCAAACGTCTGCCAACTGGAAAATCAAAAAAATCAATGCATTACAGATCAGTTGGCAAGTTGGCAGTTGGCAACGCCTGCCAATTTGCCAACTGAGCTAACACCATGTTTTTACTTACCTTTCGGGGATTTCCCAGTTGGCGAAAACTCCCTCCCCCCTTCGGGGGGAGAGGACCACGTCGTGTCCTCTCCCCCGACCCGAAGGGGTCTGCCCGGCATCGACGGTCGGGATCGTGAACCGGGCACGGCCATCCTGAGCCTCGACCTCGGCACCCGGACCGGCTGGGCGGTGCTCGGCCGTGACGGCTCCATCACCAGCGGCTCGGAGTCCTTCAAGCCCCAGCGCTTCGAGGGCGGCGGCATGCGCTACCTGCGCTTCAAGCGCTGGCTTGCCGAGATCAAGCAATCGGCGGACGGGTTGGATGCGGTGTACTTCGAGGAGGTCCGCCGCCACGCCGGAGTGGATGCCGCCCACGCCTACGGCGGTTTCATGGCGCAGCTCACCGCCTGGTGCGAGCACCACGGCATTCCCTACCAGGGCGTGCCGGTGGGCACGATCAAGAAGCACGCCACCGGCAAGGGCAATGCGAGCAAGGACGAGATGATGGCGGCCGTGCGTGCGCGGGGCCACGCCCCGGCGGACGACGACGAGGCCGACGCCCTGGCGCTGTTGCACTGGGCAATCCAGCATCACGACGCGGCGCAGGAGGACTGAGATGATTGTTCCGACCCCTCGCTACCGCTGCCCGCTGGGGCGCCTGCAGCCCGAGCCGATGGACGTGGAGGCCGTCAAGCGCCGCGGCTGGCGCGAGCGACGCCTGCTCGTCGTCTGCCTCGACGATGACCGGCTCGATTGGACGGAGCGCGAGCTGATCCGCCGAATCGGCGAGCGGCTCTACGGTGCATGGGAGGCGCGCCATGGCTGAGTGGACCGTCGAGCGTGTGGCCGAACGCTTCCGGGAGGCGGCCATCACCGCCCACCGCCTGCCGCCCGTGCGCGTGCAGGGCTACTTCAACACCTGGCCCGCGATCCGGCGCATGCCCTGGGAGACGCTGGGGGCCGAACCCTCGATCCGGCGCTTCCCACCCAGCCCTGAGGCTATCGAGCGCATGCTCGAGACCATGCGCTGGGTCTTGTGGCTGGAGGAAGAGGAACGCCACCTGGTATGGATGCGCGCCGAGCGCCACCGCTGGCGCGACATCTGCGCCCGCTTCGGCTGCGACCGGACCACGGCGTGGCGGCGGTGGCAGAAGGCGCTCGACATCGTCGCCTGCCGTCTGAACGAGCAGACCCGCCGGACCGTGGCCAGCCTTTCATGAGTGAAGTTGCGGGTCGTTTCCAAAGTGATCCAAGCCATGCGGGCGGATGCGGAACGATGCCGGTTTCGAGCCATTTTTGGACGTGCAACACTTCACCCGTTTTTGCGCTAGGATTTCGCTAACCTCGCGAGAGAAGCATGTGCGAAGGCCACGGAGCGATCCGTGGCCTTCGTCGTTTCTGCCTTCGCGATCCGACCCGCCGAGCGCGATGGGTCCTTCCTGGCCGAAAAGCCATGCGGAGGGCGCGAGCGCAGCATTGGCCTAGCGTCCGACCGCAAACCGAGGTTTGCAGGGTTTGCGGTTTGCAGCCCTCCAGCCCGAGACCTTCTCCCCGACACCCCCAGCCCGCCCACGGTCCGCCGTCGGCGGGCTTCTTCGTTTCCGAGGCACCGATTCTGGACACGCTCGCCGTCACGTACCGCAAGGTCGAGACGCTGATCCCCTACGCCCGCAATCCGCGCACGCACAGCGACGAGCAGATCGCGCGCATCGCCGCCAGCATCGCCGAGTTCGGCTGGACCAACCCGATCCTGGTCGATGGCGAGCACGGTGTGATCGCCGGTCACGGCCGGCTGCTGGCCGCACGCAAGCTGGGGCTCGCCGAGGTGCCGGTGATCGAGCTTGCGCACCTGACGCCTGCGCAGAAGCGCGCCTACGTGATCGCCGACAACCGGCTCGCACTCGACGCCGGCTGGGACCAGGCGATGTTGGCGCTCGAGTTCGCCGAACTGGCCGACGCCGGCTTCGATCTGGACCTGACCGGCTTCTCGGCCTCCGAGATCGAAGGCCTGCTCGACGCCATCGAGAAGACGGAACCGTCCGCCGAAGAGGACACGAGCGCTTTGGTCCGCGACCCGGACGAGGACGACGTCACACCGCCCGCGGTGGCGGTCACACGCCCCCGCGATCTGTGGCTGCTCGGTGAACACCGACTGCTCTGCGCCGACAGCCGCGACGCGGCCGCCGTCGCGCGCCTCATCAATGGCGAGCGCGCTCACCTGCTCTTTACCAGCCCGCCCTACGCGAACCAGCGCGACTACACCACCGGCGGCATCGCGGACTGGGACGCGTTGATGCAGGGCGTGTTCGGCGCTGCCCGCGCGGCACTGCGCGAGGACGCGCAACTCCTGGTCAACCTCGGGCTCGTGCATCGCGACAACGAGTGGCAGCCGTACTGGGACGGCTGGATCGCATGGATGCGCACTCAAGGCTGGCGGCGCTTTGGCTGGTACGTGTGGGACCAGTCGGTGACCGTGCCCGGCGACTGGGCCGGGCGGCTGGCGCCCCGGCACGAGTTCGTCTTCCACTTCAACCGACGCTCGCGCAAGCCGAACAAGATCGTGCCCTGCAAGTGGGCCGGGCACGAGACGCACCTGCGCGCCGACGGATCGTCCACCGCGATGCGCGGCAAGGACGGCAAGGTCGGCGCCTGGAACCATGCCGGGCAGCCCACGCAGGCGTTCCGCATCCCAGACTCGGTCGTCGAGGTGACGCGTCAGCGCGGCCGCATCGGTGAAGGCATCGATCATCCGGCGGTGTTCCCGCTGGGCCTGCCGAAGTTCTTCATCGAGGCCTACACCGACGCGGGCGAGATCGTCTTCGAGCCGTTCGCGGGCTCGGGCACCACGCTGCTGGCCGGCCAACTCACCGGCCGCCCGGTACGCGCCATCGAACTCGCCCCCGAGTACGTGGACGTCGCGCTGCGCCGCTGGCTGCAGCACCACCCGGGCACGGTGCCGGTGCTGGAGGGCAGCGGTCGGACCTTCGACGAGGTGGCGGCCGAACGTACCGTCAGTAGTGGTAGCGCCCCTGGAGGAACTCGACGCGATCGGCCTTGACCAGATAGACGCAGCGATGCTCCTGGGTGATGCGTCGCGACCAGACGTCCGGGCCGAGGTATTTCAGCGGCTCGGGTTTGCCGATGCCATCGAAGGGATCGCGCAGCACCGCCTCGACGAGTTCGAGCAAGCGGCGGGCGGTGCGACGGTCGGTCTCCACCCAATGACGCAGGTCTTCGAGAAATTCCGGATGGCAGACCGCAAGCCGCGAGGCCTCACGCTTCAAGGTCGGCGTCCTGCTTGAGCTGGGCGAGCGTCGTGGGCTTCAGGCTTGTCGTGCGTGCCCGGTTGAGGGCCGTGAGCAGCCGTTCGGCGTTCTTGGCCGAGCGCAGCAGGTGCGCCGTTTCCATCAAGCCTTCGAGCTCATCGGCCGCGATCATCGCCACGGCTCCTCCCGAGCGACGGCGCACCACGATGACCTCGCGATCGTCCACGGCGCGGTCCATCAGCGCCTTGAGCTGCTCGCGCGCCTGGCTGTAGGTGGTTTCGATGGTCATGGCGGCACCTCTGGAATTGGACAGAAGTATTGTACAGGAAATGAACGCCCACTGGCTGGCCGATCGCATCGAGCTCTGGCCGATCGACAAGCTGCTGCCCTACGTGCGCAACGCCCGCCAGCACTCGGACGAGCAGATCGCCCAGATCGCGGCCTCCATCGCGGAGTTCGGCTTCGTCAATCCCATTCTCACCGGCGCCGACGGTGTGCTGGTCGCGGGCCATGGGCGGCTTGCCGCGGCGCGTAAGCTGGGTCTGGCCACCGTGCCGGTGGTGGTGCTCGATCACCTGACGCCGACCCAGCGCCGCGCCCTGGTGCTCGCCGACAATCGGCTCGCGGAACTCGCGACCTGGGACGATGCCCTGCTGCGCATCGAACTGGAGGCGCTGCAGGACGATGGCTTCGATCTCGATCTCACCGGATTCGACGCCGATGCACTGGCAGAACTGCTGGCCGATGAGGAACCCCAGATCGAGGGCCGGACGGAGGACGATGCCATCCCGGAGATGCCGGAAGAGCCGGTGTCTCGGCCGGGCGACGTCTGGCGGCTCGGGCCGCACCGCCTGGTCTGCGGCGACGCAACCACCGCCGAGGCCTATGCGCGCCTGTTCCCGGACGGCGAGCGGGCGGACATGGTCTTCACCGATCCGCCCTACAACGTGAACTACGCCAACAGCGCGAAGGACAAGCTGCGCGGCAAACACCGCCCCATCCTCAACGATGCGCTGGGCGAAGGCTTCTACGATTTCCTCTTTGATGCGCTGGCGCTGATCATGGCGCACACCCGAGGCGCGATCTACGTCGCCATGTCCTCCAGCGAACTGGACACGCTGCAAGCGGCCTTCCGCGCCGCCGGCGGGCACTGGTCGACCTTCATCATCTGGGCCAAGAACACCTTCACGCTGGGCCGCTCGGACTACCAGCGCCAGTACGAGCCGATCCTCTACGGCTGGCCCGAAGGCGCGACGCGCCACTGGTGCGGCGACCGCGACCAGGGCGATGTGTGGGCGATCAAGAAGCCGCAGAAGAACGATCTGCACCCGACCATGAAGCCGGTGGATCTGGTCGAGCGGGCCATCCGCAACTCCAGCCGCCCCGGCGACGTGGTGCTCGACCCCTTCGGCGGCTCGGGCACGACCTTGATCGCCGCCGAGAAGGCCGGGCGCGTGGCGCGGCTGATCGAGCTCGACCCGAAGTATGCGGACGTGATCGTGCGGCGCTGGCAGGACTGGACGGGCCAGCAAGCCACCCGCGAGGCGGATGGCCTGGCCTTCGATCAGGCGGCGAGCGACTCGTCGGCGATCGCGCAGTGAATCACGAACCCGGTCAGATTGGGCAGCCCGCGCGGGATGTGCTGCCCCATCGCGACTCAGGCAAGCCGGTAGACGCGCTCGCCGCCCGGGGATCTCTCGGAGACGATCGTCAGGCCCAGTTTCTTCTTCAGCGCCCCGGCCAAGGTGCCGCGCACCGTGTGCGCCTGCCAGCCGGTGCTGTCCATGATCTGGCGGAGGGTGGCGCCTTCGGGACGCTGCAGCATCGCGATCACCTGCGCCTGCTTGCTGTGGGCGCGGGGGCGGCGCGGCTCGGCGCTGCGATGCGCATCCTGCGCCCAGGCCGCTTCGGCGGCGTTCACCGCCGCCTCCAGGTCGGCCTCGTCGCGCGCCGTCTGCGCCTGCTCGGCCCGGGCGATCACCGCACCGAGTTTCGCAACGAAGGACTGGCGCGGGGCGGTGCGGGCACCCGGGCGCGGCACGCCCAAGGCCTCGTAGCCTGCGTCGGCAACGACCCAGACCTCGCCCTGGCGGGCGATCAGGGCGCGGTTGGCCAGGCCGTCGAGCACCTTGCGGCGGGCACCGCCTTGGATGTGCTCGGGGAACCAGTCGATTCGGCCGTCGCTGTGCTCGAGCGCATGGGCCAGGATCGCGTGCTGGGCGGGGGTCAGGGTGATGGTGCTCATGGTCTGCTCCTTGGTGCGTGGTGATTGGGTGAGGTGATGAACGCGCTGTTCGCGTGAGAAGCCAAGCGTTCTTGCTTGGCTTCGCATTGCTCGTCAGACCTTGCGCAACACCGAGATGCCGGCCTGCGCCAGTTCGAGCGCGGCGGCGTGGAAGGCCATCTCGCCGACCCAGGGCGCAGCCCTTGCGTCGTCAAACAAGCGGTCGATGACCGGCCGGGCCTTGGCGCGCATCGCGGCGCAGGCGGCTTCGAGCTCGTCGCGGCTGGCGGCGGCCACCTCCTTGCGGCAAGTGCGCACCAGCACGGTCAGGGCGGCCTCGGCGAGCTTGGTGGCGAGAAGGTCGGAGGTGTGGGGGTTCATCGGGCGTCCTTTCGATCGGGTGGTTCGGGGTGACGTGATGAACGCGCTTCTCGCCCGTGAAGCCAAGCGTTTTCTGCGGGTGTTGGGCAAGAACTGACGATGACTTGATCGAAGAGGGCCATGGGCATCTCGATTCGCGCCTACGCCCGCCACCGTGGGGTATCGGACACCGCCGTGCACAAGGCCATCCGCACCGGACGCATCACGCCCGAGGCGGACGGCACCATCGACCCTGACCGGGCCGACCGCGACTGGACCCGGAACTCCGAGCCGCCGAAGGCGGGAACGGGCTCCCGGACCGTGAAGGTGCGGGTGGCGGAGGATCCGGCCCCCAGCCTCGCCACCGGCCTGCCCGCAGGCGGCACCACGCTCGTGCAGGCGCGCACGGTCAACGAGGTGGTCAAGGCGCAGACCAACAAGGTGCGGCTGGCCCGCCTCAAGGGCGAACTGGTCGATCGCCACCAGGCCATCGCGCATGTGTTCAAGCTCGCCCGTACGGAGCGCGACGCTTGGCTCAACTGGCCGGCGCGGATCTCGGCGCAGATGGCGGCCCGGCTCGGCGTGGAGGCCCACACCCTGCACGTGGCCCTGGATGCCGCCGTGCGCGAGCACCTCGCCGAGCTCGGGGAACTCAAGGTTCGGGTCGATTGATGGACGAGTTCGCCTATGAGGGCTGGGACGTCATCGAGCGCGCTTGGCGCGAGGGCCTCACGCCGGACCCGCTGCTCACCGTCTCCGAATGGGCCGACCGTCACCGGGTGCTGTCGAGCAAGGCCTCGAGCGAGCCGGGGCGCTGGCGCACCAGCCGCACGCCGTATCTGAAGGCGATCATGGACTGCCTGTCGCCGACCTCACCGGTCGAGCGCGTGGTGTTCATGAAAGGCGCACAGGTGGGCGCGACCGAGACGGGTTCGAACTGGATCGGCTACGTCATCCACCACGCACCGGGGCCGATGATGGCGGTGTGGCCGACCGTGGAGATGGCCAAGCGCAACTCCAAGCAGCGCATCGATCCGCTGATCGAGGAGTCGACGGTGCTCTCGGAACTGATCGCGCCGGCCCGCTCGCGCGACTCGGGCAACACCATCCTCGCCAAGGAGTTTCGTGGCGGCGTGCTGGTGATGACCGGCGCGAACAGCGCGGTGGGCCTGCGCTCGATGCCGGTGCGCTATCTCTTTCTCGACGAGGTGGACGCCTACCCGCTCGATGTCGAGGGGGAGGGCGATGCGATCTCGCTCGCTGAGGCGCGCACGCGCACCTTTGCGCGGCGCAAGATCTTCATCGTCTCGACGCCGACGATCGCGGGCGCCTCGGCCATCGAGCGTGAGTACGAGGCCAGCGACCAGCGCCGCTACTTCGTGCCCTGCCCGCATTGCTCGCACCGGCAGTGGCTGCGCTTCGAGCAACTGCGTTGGGAGAAGGGCCGGCCCGAGACGGCGGCGTACGTCTGCGAATCATGCGAGACGGCGATCGCCGAGCACCACAAGACCTGGATGCTGGAGCACGGCGAGTGGCGCGCGACGGCGGAAGGCTCGGGCAAGACGGCGGGGTTTCATCTGTCGTCGCTGTACAGCCCGCTGGGCTGGCGCGCCTGGTGCGAGATCGCCGCTGCGTGGGAAGCCGCCGTCAGTAAAGAGTCGGGATCGGCCGCTGCCATCAAGACTTTCAAGAACACCGAGCTCGGCGAGACCTGGGTCGAGGAGGGCGAAGCGCCCGACTGGCAACGCCTGCTGGAGCGCCGCGAGGACTATCCGCTGGGCACCGTCCCCATGGGCGGCCTGTTGCTGGTCGGCGGTGCCGACGTGCAGAAGGATCGCATCGAGACCTCGATCTGGGCCTTCGGGCGCGGCAAGGCGGCCTGGCTCGTCGAGCACCGCGTGCTGATGGGCGACACCGCACGGGATGCGGTGTGGAAGGCGCTGGGCGGGATGCTCGCCGAGACCTGGACCCATGCCTCGGGCGCGGCCATGCCGCTGGCCCGCTTGGCGCTGGACACCGGCTTTGCGACACAGGAGGCCTACGCCTTCGTGCGCGCCTGCCGCGACGCGCGGGTGATGGCGGTCAAGGGCGTGCGGACGGGTTCGATGGGGGGCGCGGCCCTGATCGGCACACCGACGGCGGTCGATGTCTCGCAGGCGGGCAAGAAGCTGCGCCGGGGCATCAAGGTGTATGCGGTCGCGGTGGGGCTCGCCAAACTCGAGTTCTACAACCACCTGCGCCAGAGCGCGGAGGTGGCCGACGACGGCGTGACGGTGACCTACCCGGCCGGTTTCGTCCACCTGCCCAAGATCGACGCCGAGTTCATCCAGCAGCTCTGCGCCGAGCAACTGATCACCCGCCGCGACAGGAATGGTTTTCCGGTGCGGGAGTGGCAGAAGGTGCGCGAGCGCAACGAAGCGCTGGACTGCTACGTGTATGCCCGTGCTGCTGCTGCGGCCGCAGGGCTCGACCGCTTCGAGGAACGCCACTGGCGCGAACTGGAGCGGCAACTGGGGCTGCCGCCGCCCGGCGAGCCCGAGTCGCTAATCGAACGACCTTCCGAGGCCACCCCCAGCGGTGGCCTCCGTGTTTCTGCAACCCGTAACCCCGGCCGGCGCGTGATCAAAAGCCGCTGGCTGTCCTGAGCCTTCAAGGAGAGCCCATGAGTCTGGCCACCCGCATCGAAAGCCTCGTCCTCCGCGTCGCGCAGGAGTTCAACGACGTCCGCGCGAAGGCCGGGAACCTCGCCCACCTCACCACCACCGACAAGTCGAGCCTGGTGGCGGCCATCAACGAGCTGAAGGCCGCGGTGGTGGCCTCGGGCGCGATCGACGACGCCCAGGTCGCCACCACCAGCACCTACTCGTCAAGCAAGATCGTCACGCTGCTCGACACGCTCAAGGCCGAGATCCTGGGCGGGGCCGATGCCGCCTACGACACGCTGCTGGAGATCCAGCAGCTGCTGCAGGACGGCACCAGCGGCCTAGACGCGCTGCTTGCCGCGGTCAACCACCGCGTGCGCTTCGACGCGGCGCAGACCCTCACCGCCGCTGAAGCCGCCCAGGCGCGCAGCAACATCGGCGCCGTGGCCGCGGCCGAGGTGGGCGACACCGACACCGACTTCGTCGCGATCTTCGAAGGGGCCCTGGTCTGATGAGCCTGGCCTCGCGCATCGGCGCCTTGGCCGGCCGCATCGGGCGGGAGGTCAAGGCCAAGGTCGGCGCCGACCACCCGGGTCTGGCGCGCGCCTGGGTGTGTTTCGGGTTCGTGGGCCACCAGGTCGTCGTGCGCGCTGCGCACAACGTCGCCTCGGTCACGCGGCTCGCCCCAGGGCGCTACCGCGTGAGCTTCGCCAGCCCGCTGCCGGACGCGAACTACTGCTGGGTGGGCGTCGCACGCAGCAATACCAACACCGGCACGCAGCGGCTGCTGATCGTGCGCTCGACCGCCGACGAGAAGACGCCGACGCACGTCGATGTGGGCTGCGCGACCTCCGCGGCGTCCTTCGCCGACTCCGCCGAGATCAACCTCGTGGTCTACCGCTGATGGCCTACACCCAAGCCGACCTCGAGGCCCTGCAAGCCGCGCTCGCCAAGGGCGAGAAGCGCGTGAGCTTCGGCGACAAGACGGTCGAGTACCGCAGCGTGGAGGAATTGAAAGCCGCCATTGCCGCCGTGAAACGCGACCTCTTCGAGCAGGCCGTGGCCACGGGGCTGTGGCCCGGCGCACCGCGGCAGATCCGGATTCATACCCGCAAAGCGACCTGAGGGTTCATCATGCGTGAGACGACGCAAAGCGCGCTCGACTGGCGCCGCTATCCCAACTTTCGTCCCGAGGAGTTTCGCTGCCGGCACACTGGGCGGCTGCGCATGGATCCGGGGTTTATGGAGCGGCTGCAGCGGCTGCGCAGCGCCTATGGCCGCTCGATGGTGATCACCAGCGGTTACCGCGATCCGACCCACCCGGCCGAGGCGGCCAAGACGAGCAGCGGCGCCCACACCCTGGGGCGGGCCTGCGACGTGGCCGTGCACGGTCGCGATGCCCTCGATCTCGTCGTGCTCGCGGTGGCCCACGGCTTTACCGGCATCGGGGTGCAGCAGCGGGGACTGCGGCGTTTCATCCATCTGGACGACTTGGACGCCACGACGGACCGTCCGCGTCCGACCCTGTGGAGCTACGCGTGAGCTGGTGGAGCGGTCTCAAGCGCCGCATCTTCGGTGCGAGCCCGACCTACGACGGCGTGGGCGGCGGCCGCAGGGCCGTGGCCTGGCAGGTCGGCAACCCCGGGGCGGTCGCGGCGCTGGCTTTCACGCAGAACGAACTGCGCGCCAAGAGCCGCGATCTCGCCCGGCGCAACGCCTGGGCGGCCGCGGGCATCGAGGCGTTCGTCGCCAACGCCATCGGCACCGGCATCAAGCCGCAGAGCATGGTCGAGGACGCCGCGGTACGCGAGGCCATCCACGCCCTGTGGTGGGACTGGGTGGAGGAGGCCGATGCGGCGGGCTTGACCGACTTCTACGGCCTGCAGGCACTCGCCACTCGCGCGATGCTCGAAGGCGGCGAGGCGCTGGTGCGCCTGCGCTGGCGCCGCCCGGAGGACGGCCTCGCGGTCGGCCTGCAACTGCAACTGCTGGAGCCCGAACACCTGCCGACCACGCTGAACCGCGACCTGCCCTCGGGTCACGTCATCCGCGCCGGCATCGAGTTCGACCGGCTCGGGCGGCGCGTGGCCTACCACCTCACCCGCTCGCACCCTGGGGATGGAAGCCTGGCGCCGATGTCGGGCACGGGTACCTCCGCGGGAGGTCTCGACACCGTGCGCGTGGGTGCCTCCGAGGTCATCCACCTGTTCCGCCCGCTGCGCCCGGGGCAGATCCGCGGCGAGCCATGGCTCGCGCGGGCGCTGGTGAAGCTGCACGAGCTCGACCAGTACGACGACGCGGAACTGGTGCGCAAGAAGACCGCGGCGATGTTCGCCGGCTTCATCACGCGGCTCGCTCCCGAGGACAGCCTGATGGGCGAAGGGCTCGCCGAGCCCCAAGGCGCGGCGCTCGCCGGGCTGGAACCCGGCACCTTGCAGATCCTGGAGCCGGGCGAGGACATCAAGTTCTCGGCGCCGGCCGACGTGGGCGCGAGCTACGGCGAGTTCATGCGCCAGCAGTTCCGGGCCGTGGCCGCCGCCATGGGCATCACCTACGAGATGCTCACCGGTGATCTCACCCAGGTGAACTACTCCAGCATCCGCGCGGGATTGCTCGAGTTCCGCCGCCGTTGCGAGGCCCTCCAGCACGGGGTGATCGTGCACCAGCTGTGCCGCCCGGTGTGGCGCGCCTGGATGGAGCAGGCCGTGCTCGAAGGGGCGCTGAGCCTGCCCGGCTACGCCCGCCGCCGGCGCGCGTACCAGGCCGCCAAGTGGATCCCGCAGGGCTGGCAGTGGGTCGATCCGCTCAAAGAGTTCAACGCGCTCAAGCTCGCGATCCGCGCCGGGCTGATGAGCCGCTCGGAGGCGATCTCGGCCTACGGCTACGACGCCGAGGACATCGACCGCGAGATCGCCGCCGACAACCGGCGCGCCGATGAACTGGGGCTGGTCTTCGACTCGGATCCGCGGCACGACCAACCGACGCCGCCGGTGCCGACACCTGCGCCCGACACCGAACTTCAGGACTGACACCGATGCTGCCCCATCTCGCCTCCCGGCTCTTTGGCACGCCCTTGCTCGTCCAGCGCGCCAAGCTCGACCTGATCCTCGCGGTGCTCTCCGAGCGCCTGCATCTGGCCGCGCCGGACGTCGCACTCGCGCCGCCGCTGCCGAGGGCCCCGAACCCTTCGGCGTTTCCGTCAAGCTCGATCGCGGTCCTGCCGATCCACGGCACCCTGGTCAAGCGCACGCTGGGGCTGGAGGCGGCCTCGGGGTTGACCAGCTACGCCGAGATCGGCGCGCGGCTGGAGGCAGCCCTTGGCGACCCGATGGTCGCCGGCATCGTGCTCGACATCGACTCGCCCGGCGGTGAGACCGGCGGGTGCTTCGAGCTCGCACGCCGCGTGCGCGAGGCGGCGGCCGTGAAGCCCGTCTGGGCGGTGGCCAACGACGCCGCCTTCTCCGCGGCCTACGCCATCGGCTGCGCCGCCGATCGGCTCTTCGTCACCGAGACCGGCGGCGTGGGCTCGATCGGGGTGATCGCGCTGCACGTCGACCAGTCGGTCAAGGACGCCCGGGACGGCTACCGCTACACCGCGGTCACCGCGGGCGAACGCAAGAACGACTACTCGCCGCACGAGCCGCTTCACGATGCCGCCCGCGCGGCGCTGCAGGCCGAGGTGGACCGGCTGCACGCGCTCTTCGTCGCGCACGTGGCGGCGATGCGTGGCCTGCCCGAGGACGCGGTGCGCGCGACCGAGGCCGCGCTCTTCTTCGGCCCGCAGGCCGTCGAGACGGGGCTGGCCGACGGGGTGGCCACGCTCCCCGCCGTGCTCGCCGAGTTCGACCGACATCTTTCTGCCGCGCGGCGTCCGTCTTCCCCGCCGCGCCAAGCCCCGACCGGGAAGGCGACCGTTTTCCGAGGAACCCCCACCATGACCGATACCCCGTCCGAAACGCTCGGTGTGGATGAGGCCGCCGCCCTGGTGGCCGAGGCCCGCCGCGAAGTGGCGCAGTCCGCGCAAGCGATCGCGGAACTGTGTCTGCTCGCCGGCTGCCCCGAGCGTGCCGCCGAGTTCATCGCCGCCGGCCGCACCGAAGCCGAGGTGCGCCGCGCCCTGATCGAGGCGCGCGCCGCCCACAGCATGGAGTCGGCCGTGCGCTCGACCCACGCGCCCCAGGACTGGGCCGCCCCCGGCGCCGATCCGGCCGCCTCGCCCGTGGTCGCCGCCGTCAAGAAGCTCGTTCGTCGAGAACCCCTGGCCGCGGAGTAAGCCATGCCCACGCTCACCCAAGCCCCCAACCTCGGCGACCTGCTGAAGTACGAGGCGCCGAACCTGTATTCGCGCGAGCAGGCGACCGTGGCGGCCGGGCAGAACCTCCCGCTCGGCGCCGTGGTCGGCCGCGAGACGGCCACGGCCAAGCTCAAGGCCCTCGACCCCGCGGCCGGCGACGGCAGCGAAGTCGCCGTGGGCGTGCTCGCGCTGGCCGTCGATGCGACGCTGATCGACCGGGAGGACGCGATCCTGATCGCCCGCCACGCCATCGTCGCGCGAAACGCACTGGTCTGGCCCGCGGGGATCACCACCGCGCAGCAGCTCGCTGCGATCGCCCAGCTCGAAGCGCGCGGCATCGTGGTGCGCGACAGCGCCTGATTCCGCCCCTCCCCACACCTCGGACGACCCGCCATTCGGCGGGTTCGTCGTTTCTGGAGTCTCCCGATGCTCAACCCCTTCGATTCCCCCGGCTTCTCGATGGCGAGCCTCACGGCAGCCATCAACCTCATCCCCAACCGCTACGGGCGGCTGGAAGCCTTGAACCTGTTTCCGGCCAAGCCCGTGCGCACGCGCCAAGTCGTCCTCGAGGAGTACGCCGGGCGCCTGAACCTGCTGCCCACCCGGCCGCCCGGCTCGCCGGGCACCGTGGGCGAACGCGGCCAGCGCCGGCTGCGTTCCTTCGTCGTCCCGCACATCCCGCACGACGACGTGGTGCTGCCCGAGGAGGTCCAGGGCATCCGGGCCTTCGGCTCGGAGACGGAAGTTGAGGCCGTCGCTGGCGTGCTGGCACGGCACCTGGAGACCATGCGCAACAAGCATGCGATCACCCTCGAACACCTGCGCATGGGGGCACTCAAGGGCCAGATCCTGGACGCCGACGGCAGCACGATCTACGACCTGTTCGACGAGTTCGATCTCCGGCAGACCACCATCGCCTTCGATCTGGCCAATGCCGCGAGCGACGTCAAGGGCCACTGCTACGAGGTGCTGGCCCACATCGAGGAGAACCTGAAGGGCGAGTTCATGACCGGCGTGCACGTCCTCTGTTCGCCCGAGTTTTTCCGGGCGCTCACCGGCCACAAGTCGGTCAAGGAGGCCTATACCCAGTGGCAACAGGGCGCGATCCTGATCAACGACGTGCGCGCCGGCTTCGTCTTCGCCGGCATCACCTTCGAGGAGTACCGGGGCCAGGCCACCGACGCCAACGGCAACGCGCGCCGCTTCATCGCCGCCGGCGAGGCCCACGCCTTCCCGCTGGGCACGGTGGACACCTTCGCCACCTACTTCGCCCCGGCCGACTTCAACGAGACGGTCAACACCCTGGGCCAGCCGCTCTACGCGAAGCAGGAGCCGCGCAAGTTCGACCGCGGCACCGATCTGCACACCCAGAGCAACCCGCTGCCGATGTGCCACCGGCCCGGTGTGCTGGTGAAGCTGACGGCAGCGTGATGGCGCAGGTGACGGATCTCTACGAGGCCGCCGGCCGCGCCGGGCTGCTCACCGACGTCATGGTGGGTTCGCTCACGGTGCAGTGCGTCTTCAGCGCCCCGGATGAGCTGGCGCTCGACGGGCTCGCACTGAACCGCGACTACCACCTCGAGTACCCGAGCGCCTGGCTCACCCTCGCCGCCGGCGACACGGTGGAGATCGCGGGAAGCCCGTATCGGGTGCGCGAGGTCCGCCAGCTGCGCGACGGCTCTGAGATGCAGGCCAAGCTGACCCGGCTATGACGTCCTCCGTCCGCGAGCGCCTGGTCCGGGCGGTCGTGGCGCGTATCGGTCCCGCGATCGCACCGACGCCGCTGCATCGCCAGCCCACCGTGCCGCTCCCGCGCGAGGCGAGCCCCGCGCTCCTGCTGTTCATCGAAGGCGATCAGGTCCTCGCGCAGGCGAACGACCGGCTCGACCGCGCCCTGACGCTGAGGCTGGTCGCGCTCGCGCGCGAAGACGACGCCTTCGACGTGGCCGACGCGCTCATCGTCGCGGCGCACGGCGCGCTCATGGCCGAGCCGAGCCTCGGCGGGCTGGCCCTGGGCGTGCGCGAGATCGACTGCGAGTGGGACGCGGAGGACGCAGACAGCCAAGCCCTGGCCGTGCCCGCGCGTTACGAGATCCGCTACCGCACCCTGGCCTCCGACCTCACCCAAAAAGGATAGTCACCATGCACATCGAACTCATCGAACCGCACACCCACGCCGGCCGACTCCACGCCCCCGGCGAGATCCTCGATCTCGACGAGGCAGCGGCGCAATGGTTGATCGAGCGCGGGACCGCGCGGGGGCTGATCGAGCGCGGAGCCGCGCGGCCGGCCGACCCTCAACCCCAGACCCCGATCAAGACCCGTAAAGGAGACTGACCATGCCTTACTTTTCCGGACAGGGGCGCGTCTACATCGGCGCCCGCGACGCACTCGGCAACCCGCAGGGCCTGGCCTACGTGGGCAACGTGCCCGAACTCAAGGTCTCCCTCTCGGTGGAGACCCTGGAGCACCAGGAGTCGGTGAGCGGCCAGCGCCTCACCGACCTGCAGCTCATCAAGACCAAGAAGGGCGAGTTCGCCTGCACGCTGGAGGAGCTCATCACGACCAACCTGGCGCTCGCCCTCTACGGCGCCACCACCGCCCAGACCCCGGGCACGGTCACCGCCGAGGCGCTGCCGAACCCGGTCACTCCCGGCAGCCTCTACCTGCTCGCCAAGCAGGACGTCTCGTCGGTGGTGGTAAAGGACTCCAGCGCCACCCCCAAGATTCTGCCGGCCGCGCAGTACTCGGTGAACGCCAAGCACGGCTCGCTGGTGATCCTCGACGCCACCACCGGCGGACCCTACGTCGAGCCCTTCAAGGTCGACTACGCCTACGGCACGGCATCGGTCACCGCCATGTTCACCCAGCCGCTGCCCGAGCGCTGGGTGCGCTTCGAGGGACTCAATACCGCCGACGGCAACCGCGAGGTGGTGATCGATCTCTACCGCGTGGCCATCAACCCGGCCAAGGAGCTCTCGGTCATCACCGACGAGCTGCTGAAGTTCGAGCTTTCGGGCCAGGTGCTGGCCGACACGCTCAAGCCCGCCGCCGGTGACCTCGGCCAGTTCGGCCGCATCGTGCTGCTGTGAGGGGGATGACGATGAGTGGCTCCGATCTGGATGTTCTCGTGCCGCAGCCTCAAGTTGTGGATCTGGCCGGCCAACGCCTCGCGATCAGCCCGCTGGTGCTCGGCGAGCTGCCGGCGATGCTCAAGGCCGTGCAGCCTTTCGCGCAACGACTGGCGGGCGAACCGGACTGGCTCGCCTTGCTCTCGGACCACGGCGATGCGTTGCTCACCGCGTTGGCGATCGCCAGTCGCCAACCGCGCGAGTGGGTGGACGCGCTGGCTCTCGACGATGCCATCACCCTGGCGGCGACCGTGTTCGAGGTGAACGCGGATTTTTTCGTGCGTCGGGTCGCACCGAAGGTGGGCGATCTGGCCCAGCGGCTGAACGGGCGTCTGGCTGGGCTGATGCCGTCGCCCGCCTGATCCGAGGCGGTCACCGCTACCCGGATATCCTCGGCTACACGTTGGGGCAGATGAACGCCTTTCTCGCCGCCGATTGCCGCCTCGAACACGAACGGCTCGCCACCCAGCTTGCCGTCATGACTGCTGCTGCCCAGGGCAGTCGCGACGGCATCCGTGCGCTCCAGGCCGAACTCCAACGGGGCATGCGTGATGAAGATCGATCTGGTCGCTGAGGGATTACTGGATCGGCGGCGCTTCAGCACTTGGCAAGGTGACACCCTCAAAGCGATCCACGCCGCCGTGGCCCGCGCGATGCGCGACACAGGCAAGGAGATGGCCGAGCGGGCGCGGAGCGAAATGCGCGCCGGTTTCAGGGTCGTGAAGCCGAAGTTTCTCCGTTCGATGCACGCCAAGGTGTTCGACCGCAAGGCCGAGGAATTCCCGGCCCTCTACATCGGCTCGAAAGTGCCCTGGCTGGGTATCCACGAACGGGGAGGAACGATCCGGGGGCGGATGCTCATCCCGCTGCTGCCGCAGCACCGGCGTATCGGGCGCAGGGCGTTCGCTCGGGTGATCGATGCCTTGATGCGCTCCGGCAATGCCTTCTTCATCGAAAAGAACGGCCGGCAGATCCTGATGGCCGAGAACATCGCCGACAACGCCCGGCCGCTCGCGCGCTTTCGCCGTGCCGAGCGGGAGCGCACTGGCACCAGGCGCGTGCGGCGCGGCCAGGAGATCCCCATCGCCGTGCTCGTGCGACGCGTGAGCCTGAGAAAACGGTTCGACCTCGCCCGCTCGGTGCGGGTCGGTCTTCCCCGCCTGACGGCGGCCATCCGCAAAGCAATGTCGAAGGTTTGAACGTGGCCGGTAACCGTGCCCAGATCCTCATCACCGCCGTCGATGAGACGCGACGGGCCTTCCAGTCTGTGCAGGGAAATCTCGCCCGCCTGCGCGGAGAAGCCGCCCAGGTCGGCCAGGTGCTCTCCCGCATCGGCGGCGCGATCGGCCTTGGGCTGGGGGTGCGCGAACTGGTCGAGGTCGCCGACCAGTACAAGAACCTGCAGGCGCGCCTCAAGCTCGCGGTCACCTCGCAAGAGGAATTCAATCGCGCCGACGCGGCCCTCTTCGAGATCGCCCAGAAAAACCGCGCGCCCCTGGCAGAAACCGTCACGCTCTATGCGCGGCTCGCCCCCTCGGTGCAAGCCTTGGGGCGTTCGCAGGCGGACGTGCTGGCAGCTACCGATGCCATCGGGCAGGCCGTGTCGCTCTCCGGCGCATCCAGCGACGCGGCGGCCGGTGCCCTGCTGCAGTTGGGGCAGGCCTTCGCCTCCGGCCAGCTGCGCGGTGAGGAGTTTAATTCCGTCATCGAGCAGACGCCGCGCCTGGCGCAGGCCATCGCCGACGGCATGGGCGTGCCGCTCGGCTCACTGCGGGCTCTGGCGCAGGAAGGCAAGATCACCTCGAAGGCCGTGCTCGACGCCTTGCTCAGGGAGCGGAAGCGCCTCGCCGAGGAGTACGCGAGCCTCCCCGATACGGTGTCGGGTGCGCTCACCCGCCTCAAGAACGCCTTCCAGCGAGCCTTCGGCGAACGCGACGCGAGCTCGGGTCTGACGGCGGGAATGGCGCAGGCCATCCAGCTCGTCGCCCGGCATCTCGAGCTGCTGATCGACTTGGCTGGTGTCGTGCTGGTCGCCGCCTTCGGGCGGATGGCGGGCGCCTTCGCGACCAGTGTTGCTGCCGCCCGGGCGGAAGCGGCCGCGCGCCTGGCCAACCTGCGCACGCTGGAAGCCGAAGCGCTCGCTCGGGTGCGGCTCGCCGATGCTGCCTTGGCTCAGGCACGTGCACAAGGGCTTGCCACCAGCGCGCTGGTCGCGGATGCGGCCAAGGCCCGGTTGCAAGCCACCGCTGCTTCCGGTGCCGTGGCTCAGGCCGTCGCGTCCACGTCCCTGCTCGGTCGCGCCGCGGGTCTGTTGCGCGGGGTGCTCGCGCTCCTGGGCGGGCCCATCGGCGTCATCGTGACCGCCGCGGGGCTGCTCGCGGGCGCACTCTATTCAGCGCGTGACGCCGTGGTCGAGTTCGGCGGCAAATCCGCCTCGATAAAACAGGTCGTCGCCGCCGCCTGGAACCTGGTCCTCGAAAAGGTCGGCGAAGTCGTCAGCGCCTTGGGGCGGCTGGTCGGTATCAACGACCTCTCTTGGGCCCGCGTGCGCGCGGCGATGGTCGACGCGCTGAACGCCATCGGCACGGCGGTCCGCGCGATGGTGAACGTCGTCATCGGCGCGTTCAACGCCATCGGCAGCGTCGTCGGCACCACGGCCGCCTTCCTGATCGAGCGCTTTCGTAGCGCTTTCTCCGACATCGGGGATCTGGCGAAGGCCTTGGGACAGGACGTGGCAGCGGCCTTCAGCGGCGACTTCTCGATGCAGTCGCTGCGCGCGGTACTCGGCCGCCAGCTCGGCGAGGTACGGGATTTCGGGAAAGAGCTGGCTGGAGCCGTACGCGACGCCGTCACGCGCGACTACGTCGGGGAAGCCGCGCAAGCCATCTCCCGGCGCATCCGGCCCGACCCAACCCAGCCGGGCGTCTTCGGCCGTTCTCAGCCGCCGGTCAAGCCGACACCCGACAAGGGAGCCGAAGCAGCGAAGCTCGCCCTCGTGCAGGCGCAAGCCGAGGCCGAACTCAAGCTCCTCAAGGACGCGCTGGATCGCCAGGCGCAGGCGCTGGACGCATCCCTCGAAGACCGGCTGATCTCGATCAAGGACTACTACGCGGCGAAGACCCGGATCGAGCAGCAGGAGATCGATGCGGAGATCCGGCGCGTGCAGGTCTCGCTCGCGGAGCAGCAGCGCCTGCAGAGGACCGGCAAGGACGAACCGGTACGCCTCAAGGCGAAAGCCGAGGTCGCCAAGCTCGAAGCGGAGCTCACCGTCCTCAACAACAAGCGCGCGGACGTCGAGGTCGCCAATGCCCGCAAGGCCACCCAGGCCGAGCGCGAGCTGCGCGAGGAGCTTGCCAAGGTGCGCGACGAACTGCTCGACCTCACCGGGGCGGCGACCAGCCAGGATCGACGCGCGGCGATCGAGCGGCAGTACCAGACGCTGATCGAGCGGCTGCGTGCCGAGGGCGACACCGAAGGCGTGGCCACGGTCGGGCGCCTCATCGACGTCAAGTCGGCGGCCGCCGATCTCGCCGACTACGAGCGCCAGTTCAACGACGCGCTCGCCCGGATGCGTGCATCCGAGGAGTCGATCAACCTGCAGCGCCAGTCGGGGCTACTCACCGAATCCCAGGCACGAAGCCAAATCCTTGCGCTGCATCGCCAGACGGGCGAATCGCTCGATGCGCTCCTGCCGCAGTTGGAGGCCGCCGCCGCGGCCATTGGCCCGGAGGCCGTCGCCCGGGTACAGACCTGGAAGAACGAGATCGCGCAGGTGAAGCTCGTGGTGGACGACGTGGCGGTCGCCATCGACGGGGCGGTGCAGGACGGCTTCGCGCAGATGTTCGAGGCCATCGGCAGCGGCGCCAAGTCGGCCAAGGACGCCTTCGCCGACTTCGCCCGCTCGGTACTCGCCGCCATCAACCGCATCGCCTCGCAGAAGCTCGCCGAGGCGCTGTTCGGCAGCCTGTTCGGGGGCGGCGGCGCGGGCGGGTTCAGCCTGGGATCGCTGGTCTCGTCGTTGTTCCAGGGCTTCGCCGGCGGCGGCTACGTCACCGGCCCGGGCACCTCCACCAGCGACTCGATCCCGGCACGACTCTCCGCCGGCGAGTACGTAGTCAATGCCGCCGCCGTGAAGCGCGTGGGCGTGGCGTTCCTGGAGGCGATCAACGGCATCGAAGGCGGACCGCGCATCCAGGGGCCCCGGCTCACCTTCGCCGCCGGCGGGCTGGTGCCCGAGACGCCGCCCCCGCCGGCCCAGGGCCAGTCCGTGCGCATCGTCAACGTGATCGATCCGGCGATGGCCGCCGACTACCTCAACTCGTCCGCGGGCGAGAAGACCATCCTCAACATCCTGCAACGCAATGCGGGAGCCGTCAGACAGGTGCTTGCGTAAATGGCGTTCGAAATCGGCACGGCCAGCGATTACCGCGATCTGCTGGACCGCTTCCATGCCTTCCTCACCACTCACCCGAATCTGGTCGCCGCGGGCCAGCAGTGGCAGGCGCTGCACTGGACGACGGACGCCGCCACGAAAGAGCTCATCCTCAAGGCGCCCGGCCTGGCCGGTGCCGAGGAGATCTACTGCGGCATCCGGGCCTACGAGAACGCCACGGCCGGCTACTACATGTGGGACCTGAACGGCTTCATCGGCTTCAATCCGGCCAACGACTTCTATGCGCAACCGGGCGCAATCAGCGGCTGGCTGCCGATGATGTCGCTCTGGAACACGGCGATCCCGTACTGGTTCGTGGCCAACGGCCGGCGTGCCGTGGTGGTGGCGAAGATCTCGACCGTCTACCAGGCGGCGCACCTGGGCTTCGTCCTGCCCTACGCGACGCCGGGTCAGTACCCGTATCCGCTGCTCGTCGGCGGCTCGATGACCGGCCAGCGGGGCCGCAACTACAGCGTGACCTCGCCCAACCACCGCCATTTCGTCGACCCGGGCGAGGATGGGCAGAACAACGCCAACACCGCCTGCATGCTGCGCGGCCCCTCGGGCGCCTGGCTGCCGTTCCAGAACCTCGCCTACTCGTCGTCCGAGTATCGCTATGACGGACCGCGCCCGGTCTGGCCGACGAACTACACCTATCTCGGCAACCTGCGCGAGGCGCCGGACGGCACCTACGTGCTCTCGCCCGTGGTGCTCACGCAATACAACTCCGGCACCGATCACGACCTCTTTGGAGAGTTGGAGGGTGTCTATCACGTCTCCGGGTTCAACAACGCCGCCGAGAACCTGATCACGGTGGGCGGCGTGGACCACCTCGTGGTGCAGAACGTGTATCGCACCAGCGTGCGCGACTACTGGGCGCTGCGCCTGGAGTAAACGACCATGGCCTACCAGACTGGTACCTCCGCCAACGCCGATCAGCTGCTCGACGCCCTGCGCGTGTTCGCGGTGGCCAACGGCTGGACCCAGCTGCGCTGGGCCCCCGACGGCACCGGGCAGACCCTGTCGCTCGCCAAGGGCGGGCTCTACGTCCATCTGCGCTCCGCGGTGAATGAGCGCCTCTCCACACGCTACAACACCATCACCGGCATCTGGCTGATCGGCTCGACGGGATTCGATGCCGGCAAGCCCTGGTGGGATCAACCCGGATCGATCGTCAACGCCAGCTACGTGAGCAACACCACGAGCTACCGCGCCGAAGCCTGCGGCCTGTTCGAGGTGGGCACCGCCAACACCTACCACCTACTCTCGGCCGCCACGCCCGAACTGATCATGCTCGTCGCCGAGGTCTCGCCCGGCGTCTATCACCATCTCGCCTTCGGGGATCTCACGAAGTTCGGCAGCTACGGCGGCGGGGCGTTCGTGTCGGGCGCGTTCGGCCCGGACGCCTACACCTATACGTACAGCGGCTTCAACGACTATGTCTTCGGCTACGACCACGACCGGCACTTCGGCCTGCCGTTCAACGATTACAAGTACTACGGCGGCGCGAACTTCGTTCTCGCCGAGGTGGACGGCGCCACCGACTGGCACTCGGTCTGCAAGGACTGGGCGCTCACCGGCAAGCGCGCCAAGGCGCTGTGGGAACGGGGCACGGGCACGCCGCGCGACAGTCTGGCGCGCTACTGGTGGGGGCACGTGCCCAACACCTTGAACGGCGTGACGCCGATGCTGCCGTTCTACCTGTTCGTGGCGCGGCCTTCCGGCTTCTTCTCGCCCTTCGGCCACACCGCTCACCTGCGCTACCTCAACATCACCCACTACGCGCCGGCGGAGGCCTTCGCGTTGGGCGCCGAGCAGTGGATGGCCTTTCCGGCCCACTCCAAGAACGGCAAGAGCGGCCTGCACGGCTATGCCGTGAGACTCATCCCCTGAGCGGATCATGCCGACCTTTCCCGGTTCCATCCTGCCTGGTGCCGCCCGCCAGGAGCCGCCGACCTGGTCGCGCTCGCCGGAGGTCTCCGAGCGCGTGCCGGTCGCCTTTCCGTTCGACCAGAGTGCGAGCTCGGTCATGCGTCCGGGCGCGCGACTCGACACCCAGCCCGTCGACGAGCTGCGACTCGGCTTCGCAGGCGCTCTGCTGCCCACCTTTGGGGCCGACTGGTATCACCGCATCCACGTCATCCCTTCGACCATCGATCTCGGCAACCTGGTGAGTCCGGTCGAGCGGGTGCTGGAGGTGTGGAACGCTCGGTTCGACGCGCAGACGCTCGATGCCATCGACGAGACCGGAACGGACGGGCTGCTGCTCTCGGGCCAGCCGGCGCCGCCGCTCGCCTTCGGGCCGCTGCAATCGCGCCTCTACACCTTCGCAGCGGGCACGCGCGGGGCGCCGGTGATCGACGCCGCCTACCGCTTCGTCTTTGCCGGCGGGCTCACCGCATTGCTGGTCGTCACCGGCCGCCGCGTGGTGGTCTTCGGCATGCGTCCGGACTGGTCGCAAGGGATCACCGAGCGGCTGGAATGGCTCACCGAGGTGCTGGAGGCCTACGACGGCACCGAGCAGCGGGTGCGCCTGCGGCAGCTGCCGCGACGCGGTTTCGAGTATGGATTCCTGATCGAGGGCCGGGACGCCCAGGTGCTGGATCACCTGCTGTTCGCCTGGGGCGCACGCATCTACTGCCTGCCGGTGTGGACCGACGTCTCCACCCTTGCGGGCGAGGCTGCCGTCGGCAGCACCGCGCTCACCGTGCAGGATGCCGCCAACAGCGACTACCACGCGGGCGGTCTGGCGGTACTGTGGCGCTCCAACACGCGGCACGAGGCGGTGGAGATCCTCTCCATCGCCGGCAACACGCTGACCCTCAAGCTCCCCTTGGCCGGGAGCTGGCCGGCCGGCACGCGGGTGTTCCCGGCGCGGCTCGCCCGCCTCGAGGGCGAGGTGGCCGTGGCGCGTCCCACCGACACCATCGCCGTCGGCCGCTGCCGTTTCGGCATCGAGGACATCACGGCGCCCGCGGTCGCCGACTATGGCCCGGCCTATCAGGGCTACCGGGTGTTCGACTGGCGGCCCAACCGGAGCACCGACCTCGAGGACAGGTGGCTTCGGCGCCTCTCCATCATCGACTACGGGACGGGACTGCCGACCTTCGACGACGAGTCGGGCTCCCCGCTCATCGGACGCACGCTGACCTGGCTGCTCACCGACCGGAGCGCGGCGACCGCCTTCCGGGGCTGGCTCGCCGCACGCGCGGGACGGGCGAATCCCTGCTGGTTGCCGACCTTCGAGTCCGACCTCGAAGTCAGCCGCACGGTGGCGGCCACGGATGCCGGCCTCATCGTCCGCAACGTCGGCTATGCCCGCTTCGTCGCTGCCGATCCCTTGCGGCGCGACCTCCGGCTCCTCACCACGGCCGGCACCTTCCATCGCCGTATCACCGGGGCGAACGAGATCTCCGAGGACGAGGAACTGCTCTCCCTGGACGCGCCGCTGGGCGTGACCCTCGAACCCCAGCAATTCCTGCAGGTCTCGTACCTGGAGTTGGCCCGGCTCGACCAGGACGCGGTCGAGCTGCATTGGGAGACGGACACCACGGCGCGCGTGCAGCTCTCCACCCGGACGTTGAGATCATGAGCTAAGACCATGAGCTATCTGGGCATCGAACAGTCCGCCCACGGCGGACAACCGCAGGAGCTCTACCGCTTCTCCCAGGGCGCGCAGCGCTGGCTCTACACCTCGGGGCAGGTGGCGGTGGACTACCAATCCGAGACCTATCAGCCGGCGACGATCTCGCGCGGCGGCCTCGAGCAGAGCAACGAGCTCGCGCGGCTGGGGCTGGAGATCCGCATGCCGCGCGACCTGGCCGTGGCGAGTCTGTTTCTCGCCGCCCCGCCCGAGGGTGTGGTGAGCGTGACCATCTACCGGCGCCATGTCGGCGACGCCGAGTTCATCACCTACTGGAAGGGGCGGATCACCGGCGCGCGGCTGTCCGGCGCCGAGGCCACCCTCAAGTGCGAGCCCATCGCCTCGAGCCTGAAGCGGCCGGGCTTGCGTGCCCGCTACCAGCTGCTGTGCCGCCACGTGCTGTACTCCAGCGGCTGCGGCGCATTGAAAGACAGCTTTCGGGTGGACGGCACCGTAGCGGCAGTGAGCGGCGTGACCGTCCAGGTCGCCGTCGCCGCCAGCCGGCCGGACGGCTACTTCGTGGGCGGCATGCTCGCCACCACCGCCGGCGCGCGCATGATCGTCGGTCACGCCGGGATCGACCTCACGCTGGTCGCGCCCATGGTCGGCCTCACGGCGGGCGATGCGGTCCAGCTCTATGCCGGCTGCGACCACACCATGGCGCATTGCAAGGACAGGTTCGGCAACCTGGACAACTTCGGCGGCTTCCCCTTCATCCCGGTGAAGAACCCCTTCACCGGCGACGCCATCGTGTGAGGCTTTCCCATGTGGCAACAAATCATCATCTGGGTCGTCACCACGGTCCTGTCGGCGCTGCTCGCGCCGCGCCCCAAGGTGCAGGACGCCCAGCCCGGCCAGATCGGCGACAAGGACGTGCCCATCGCCTCCCAGGACGCCCCCATCCCGGTGCTGTTCGGTACGCGGGTGATCTCCGGGCCAAACGTGGTCTGGTACGGCGACGTGCAGGTGCGGCCGATCCGCAAGTCCTCCGGGGGCAAGAAGTGACCGAGGTCATCGCTCGGCTGGAGCATGCCCGCGCCCTGGGCTACTGCGCCCGCGGCATGCGTCGCTGGTTCGAGGGGCGCAGCCACACCTGGGCCGAATTCGTGGAGCGAGGTGTCCCGGCCGATTGGCTGCGCGCCACGGGTGACGCGATGGCGATCCGCGTCGCCGAGGAAGCCGACAAGGCCCAAAGGGCCGCAGGACAGCACGAAGTGCTGGTCCTGAGCGAAGCGAAGGATGCGCGAAGCGCACAGAAGGAGCAGGCAGGATGAGCGGCGGCGGCAAAGGCAGTCAGGAGTACACGGTTGGCTATTGGTACGGCCTCGGCGCCCACCTCGCCCTGTGCCACGGTCCGCTGGACGCCATCACCGAGATCCGGGTGGGCGAGCGCGTCGCCTGGTCGGGCAACGTCACCGGCAACACCACGATCACCATCGACAACCCCAATCTCTTCGGCGGGGAGGAGCGCGAGGGCGGCGTGCAGGGGCCGGTGGACATCCTGATGGGCGGGCCGACCCAGGGACGGAACGCCTACCTGCAGGAGCGCCTCGGCGCCGACATCCCGGCCTTCCGCGGCGTGGTGTCGCTGATCCTGCGTCGGGTGTGGGTCGCGGCCATGAACCCCTACATCAAGCCCTGGTCGGTGCGCGCCAAGCGGGTGCCGAGGCAGTGGTACGCGGCCAAGGCCGAGATCTCCGGCGACGCCAACCCGGCCCACATCGTGCGCGAGTGCCTCACCAACGGCGAGTGGGGCATGGGTTACCCGACGAGCGACATCGACGATGCCAGCTTCATGGCGGCCGCCGACGCGCTCCATGCCGAGGGCTTCGGGCTGTCGCTGCTGTGGAACAAGGAAGAGACCATCGAGGACTTCATCCTGTCGGTGCTCCGGCACGTGGACGGGCTGCTCTACGTCCATCCGCGCACCGGGCTCTTCACCCTCAAGCTCGCGCGCGACGATTACACGATCTCCAGTCTACCGATCTTCGACCCCAGTAACATCCTGCGCATCGAGGACTTCACGCGGCCCTCCTGGGGTGAGATCACCAACCAGGTGACCGTCGTCTACCGCGACGGCGTCACGGACAAGGACGGCAGCGTCACAGTGCAGGACATCGCCGCCGTGCAGCTCAACGGCGGCGTGGTGGCGACCACGGTCAACTACCCCGGCATCAGCCGAGCGGAGCTGGCCAACCGGGTGGCCATGCGCGAGTTGAAGCAACTCGTAAGCCCCCTCGCCAAATGCACCTTCGTCGCCAACCGCCAGGCCTCCGGCCTCAACATCGGCGACGTGGTGAAGCTCTCCTGGCCGCCCTACGGCATCGACCAGATGGTGATGCGCGTCGCGCGCATCGCCTATGGGGAGCTGGCGAACGGGGCGGTGCGAGTGGAGTGCGTGCAGGACATCTTCGGCCTGCCGCAGTCGGTCTATTCGGCGCCGCCCCCCTCGGGCTGGACGGAGCCGACCAGCCTGCCGGCGCCGTGCCCCCACCAGACCCTGTTCGAGGTGCCGTACTGGTCGGTGGTCAAGGACTTCACCGGCGAGTCCCAGAGCCTGCTCGGCGACATCGACGATCTCGACGGCCTGGTGGCAGCCTGCGGTTCGCGCCCCTCGTCGGACGCCTTCGGCTTCAAGGCACTGGCCCGCGTCAGCGGCAGTTTCACCGAGAAGGGCTTCGGCATCTTCACGCCCACCGCGCTCCTCACCGCAATGCTGCCGCAGTCGGCCGTTCAGGTGAGCGTGGGGCTGACCTCCGGCATCGGCCTCGAGGAGGTGACTGCCGGAGGACTCACGGTGATCGACGGCGAATGGCTCAAGGTGGTGTCGCTCAACCTCGCGACCCAGACCGTCACCCTGGAGCGCGGGATGCTCGATACGGTGCCGGCGAGCCACCCCGCAGGCAGCCGCATCTGGTTCGTCGACGGCTTCCGCCACTACCTCACGCCCGAGTACGTCGCCGGCGAGACGGTGCGCGTGAAGCTCCTCACCCGCACGGCACGCGGCACGCTGCCCGAGGCGGCGGCCACAGAGATGAGCCTGCCACTCAACAAGCGCTTCATCCGTCCGTACTGCCCCGGCAACGCCCAGGTCAACGGCAAGCGCTATCCGACGGTCGTGGCCGGCGAGATCAACGTGAGCTGGGCCACGCGCAACCGCCAGTCCCAGACCGCCTACCTCGTCCTGCAGACCGAGGGGGCGATCACGCCCGAGGCGGGCCAGACCGTCACCGTGCGCTTCTACAACGAGAACGGCTCGCTGCGCCGCACGGTGAGCGGCATCACCGGCAACGGTACCACCTGGCCGCTGGCGCAGGAGCTCGCCGACTCCGGCCTCGGGCGCGTCAACGCGCACGTCAAGGTGGAGATCGAGGCGAGCCGCGACGGCCATTTGTCCTGGCAGAAACACGTCATCGAATTCGACCGTACCGGCTACGGCCTGCGTTACGGCGACTACTACGGAGGTGCCTGATGGCTTTGAATGACCCGAACCTCGGCCTCGCCTACGGCTGGGCCCAGGGCGAACACAACTGGAACGGCGGCATGGACGCCAACCTAAAGCGGCTCGGCGCCGTGGTGGGGCTGTCGGTCAAGGACCGCGACCTCGCCACTCCACCCGCGACACCCGTGGACGGCGATCGCTACATCGTCCCGGCAGCGGCCACCGGCGCCTGGGCGGGTCGCACCGACCAGATCGCCGTGCGCATCGCGGGCGCGTGGGAGTACCACGTCCCCAAGATCGGCTGGACCTGCTTCGTCGAGGACGAGGGCGTGCTCTCCGTCTACAAGGCGACCGGCTGGAGCACCGGCATCGCCGTCTGATCGCTTCCCTTTCCATCATCCACCGAACCCGCCGCCCGGCGGGTTCGTCGTTTCTGGAGACCAGCAATGAGCCCACCCACTCTGCAAGACGGCATGGTCGTCATGCCGCGCGACGAGTTCGAGGAGCTGCTCGCACGCGCAGCCGAACGCGGCGCGAGGCGCGCCTTGGCCGACGTCGGCCTCGACGGCGAGGACGCCGCCCACGATATCCGCGAGCTGCGCGGCCTGCTCGAAGCCTTCAACGCCGCCAAGCACACCGCCTGGCAGACCGTGATCCGGCTCGTCACCACTGGCTTCCTCCTGGCGCTGGTCGCGGGCGCCGTCATCAAGCTCAAGCTGATGGGAGGTGGCCAATGATCGAGACCCTGCTCGGTGGGCTGCTGGGCGGAGCCTTCCGTCTGGCACCGGAGATCCTGAAGTGGCTGGACCGCAAGGGCGAGCGCAGCCACGAACTGGCGATGCAGGACAAGGCGCTTGAGTTCGAGAAGCTGCGCGGCGCCCAGCGCATGGCCGAGATCGGTGCCGGGGCCGATGCCGCGTGGAACACCGGCGCCATCGAGGCCCTGCGGGAGTCGATCGCTGCCCAAGGTCAGCGGTCCCGGGTCCGATGGGCCGATGCGCTGTCGGTCAGCGTGCGCCCGGTGATCACCTACTGGTTCATGGCGCTGTATTGCGCGGCCAAGACGGCGGCGTTCGTGGCTGCCATCAACGGCGGCAGCGACTGGGGCGCCGCGGTCCTGCACGCCTGGACCGAGGCCGACCAGGCCCTGTGGGCCGGGGTGCTGAACTTCTGGTTCCTTGGTCGCGTGTTTGACCGGGTGCGGCCGTGATCGCGGTTCCGCAAGCGGCTATCGATCTGGCCAAGCGCTTCGAAGGCTTTCACCGCGTTCCAAAGCACGATCCCAACCGGGCCTATCCGTACATCTGCCCGGCAGGATATCCGACGATCGGCTACGGGCATCTGTGCGATCCGAAACACCCGCCGATCACGCAGGCCGAGGCCGAGACCTACCTCGCCCAGGACTTGAAGGTGGCGCTCGCCGCCACGCTGCGCTATTGCCCGGTGCTGGCCACTGAGCCTGAGGGGCGGCTCGCGGCCATCGTGGACTTCACCTTCAACCTCGGCGCCGGACGGCTGCAGACCTCGACGCTGCGGCGGCGGGTCAACCAGCGGGATTGGATTGCAGCAGCAGCGGAACTGCGCCGATGGATCTACGGTGGAGGCAAGGTACTCCCGGGCTTGGTAGCGCGCCGAGCTGCCGAAGTCACCTGGCTGCTCGGCAACACCTGATGCAAGGCAGGTCAGACGCGCTTGGCTTTTCGCCGGAACAGCGCGTTCATGTCATCCCATCGATCCCGGAGCGATTCTATGAACCCCCGATTCAGGAAAGCCATCATCGACGACGTCACCGCAGCGAACATCGACGACAAGCTGCAGAGCAGCCTGCTCGAATTCTTTGAGTATGCCATGAAGTCAGTCGCGCCCACGCTGGTGAGAGAGGCACGATTCGACACCACCGACTTCGCCACGTCTCGTCAACGCGGGTGCGAGGGCTTCGCCATGCTCATCAGCCGCGCCCGCGCCGATTCGAGTGACTTCTGGTTCGGCGCGCTCCAGCGTGGCGACCAGCGGCTCGACGTGGTCGGGCACCTCGAGTAGCGCGGTCAGACAGCCGCCGTGGGCAGATCCCAGTCCGCCGCGCGCGCCTCGCCGGTCTGGTAGAACTGCTTGACGAGCTTTACGAAGCCGAGGAAGTCCTTGTTCTCGGTCGCCAGACGATTGGCCATGTCCCAATCGATCTCGTCCCGCTCGCGCGCCGGAATCAACACCTGGCTGTCGACCGGGTTCTCGGTGTCCAGCTTGATCAAGCCGATGCCGTGCGCCGCAAAAAGCATCCGCAGCTCCTTGAGCGTGTCCTGGCCCTCGATCTCCGCCGCGACCAGGTAGCCGAAGTTGGCCCAGGACGAGTTCGACACGGCTTGGAAGAAGCACTCACGAGCGTTCGATCGGTTGATCAGCAGCTTGGCTTCGAAGGACCACAGCCGGGTTCGCTTGTCGGAGTACTGATTGACGCAGTCGCGCACCTCCTGATGCCACTCGGCGCCCAGGTCCTCCATGCCCACAACATCGGGATAGAGCCAACGGTTGCCGTTGGGGCCGCGCTTGTTCGACGACTTCTTCTCGTCGATGCGCTTGGAGAAGACCCGGAACTCCTCCCACAGGTACTGCGACAGCATTGGATACAGCGCGTGCTCGCCGAGCTTGCCTGCCGCCGCATCGGCAGCAGGCACAGCCGCTTGTCCCGCCTCAGCCGCTGCCACCTCGGCGCTGTCGGACTTCTCGGAGTAGTAGTACTTGCGCGGCCGTCCCTCAGTGGTCTTCAACTCGGGGTGACGCTTCTGCAGCGCGGGCCGTTGCGAGCTGATCTCTGCCACCAGTTGTTGCACCAGGCCGGCGTCGTCGGTAATGAATTTGCTGCTGGCCTTCTTGGCTTGGCACTCGTCCGGGTAGGTCGCGAACACCCACTCGGCGATCTGCCGTGCGGTGAACTTCTCGCCCGCACGTTCCTTCAGGAAACTGAGCAGCGCCTTGCTGAGGTTGAGCTTTTCCTGCATATCGCCTCCGGGTATGGTTCAGGCCTGAGCGCCCGATTGAGGCGGCGCCGACGGCTTCTGTCCTGGGCGGTAGGTCGAATCGAACACCATGTCCGCCAGCCAGCGCTTGAAATTCGGGTTGTCGCTGAACTGCTTGAACAGCTCTGTATGGTCGTCGAGCAGCTCCAGCACCACGCGGTTGAGCGCCTTGTCGTGCTCGATCCTCGCGTTCTGCTTGCCCGAGTTGGCCTGCGCGTTCTGGTAGGCCTTGTCCTGCGCCACGCGCGCCGGAATCTCTTCGGTGACGACCTTGCGAATCTTGTCGGCGTCATGCCACTCGATGTTGCCGAACAGGTCGTTGAACTGCTTGATGATGTTCGACAGCCTGTCCAGCTCTGGCTCGCCGCCACCTCCACCACCTCCCGGCGGTGGGGGTTCGACGAATGCGTCCGCGTCGTCCATCGCCATCCGCATCGAAGCCTGGGCCTGAGCGCGGTAGCTGTCCATGTCGATGGCTTCCAGCACGCCCTTGGACAGATCCTCCTCCTTGGGCGCAGGCAGCTTCGGAATCAGGAAGTTGAGGAAGATCGACAGCTTCTCCCATGCCGGATGCCCATAGGGCAGGATGGCCGCGAGAAAGCCGTAGCTGCGGACGAAGGCTTTCGCTTTGCCCTTGAACTTCACTTGGTCGTCCTCAGCGAGCTTTTCGACGTATTCCGCGACGCAGGCATCGAGGATGGGGTCGAGTTGATCCCGCTCAGCTCCGCCGAGGTAAAGCGCGACGAGGTCTTCCACCTGCTGCCAGCTGTAGACCTGCTGTGCGTCGAGATCGCTCTTCAGGTCGTGGAGCTTGTTCGGATCGGTCTCACCTTCCTGGATCGTGGCGCGGTAGTACTCCTGGAACGCCGCTTTGACGGCCTCCGCGTTGTCAGCGAAGTCGAGCACGAACGTGTCCGCCTTCTGCGGATGCGCGCGGTTCAGTCGCGAGAGTGTCTGCACAGCCAGGACGCCCGCCAGCGGCTTGTCCACGTACATTGTGTGCAGCAGCGGCTCGTCGAAGCCGGTGACGAACTTGTTCGCGACGATCAGGAAGCGATACGGGTCTTGCCTGAGCTTGGCCGGAATGTCCTTGCTCGGGAATCCGTTGAGATCGGCCTCGGTCTTCTTCGACCCGCCGATCTCAAACTCGCCGGAGTACGCCACGATGGCCTTGTACGGACTCTTGATCTCGGTGAGGTAGTCTGAAACCTCGCGGAAGTAGTCGATGGCACGGGCGATGCCGTTGCAAACGATCATGGCGCGCGCTTTGCCGCCGATCTTCTTGGCGCCGATCACCTGCTCGACAAAATGATCGACCATGATCTCCGCCTTGCGACGGATCGCCTTGTCGTGGGACTCCACGTAGCGCCGGATCTTCTTCAGCGCCTTGGCCTTGTCCACCTCCGGGTCGTGCTCGACGATCTTGGCGACGTGATAAAAGCTCGACACCGGGGTGTAGTTGGCGATCACGTCGAGGATGAAGCCCTCCTGAATCGCCTGCTTGGTGGTGTACGTCAGCTCTTCGGGCGAACGGAACTGCACCGTGTCGCCAACCACTTGGCGCTCGCCGAACAGCTCCAGGGTCTTGGTCTTGGGCGTGGCCGTGAAGGCGTAGTAGCTGGCATTGGCCAGCATCTTGCGAGACTCGATCAAGGCGTTGACCTTGTCCTCGACCGATTCTTCCTCTTCCTCCTCGCCGCCCTCAGCATGGTGTCCGGACAGCGCCAGATGCATCTTGGCCGTCGTCTTTCCGCCCTGGCTGGAGTGGGCTTCATCGATCAACAGCGCGAACTTCTTGTCGCCGAGGTCCTCCAGCTCGTCCAGGATGAACGGAAACTTCTGCACCGTGGTGACGATGATTTTCTTGCCGCGGCGCAGGAAGGTGCGCAGCTCCTCGGCGCTTTCCGAATGGCCGTAGATCGAAGCCACGTGGTCGTAGGACTTGATCGTGCGGGCAATCTGCGTGTCCAGCGCGCGCCGATCGGTGATGACGATGACGGAGTCGAACTGCGCCCGCCCCGCATCCGTTTTCAGCTCGACCAACTGGTGCGCCAGCCAGGCAATCGTGTTGCTTTTGCCGCTGCCGGCTGAGTGCTGGATCAGGTAGCGCTTGCCGACACCCTCCGCGCGGCTGCGGCGCAGCAAGGCGCGCACCGTGCGCAGTTGGTGGTACCTGGGGAAGATCTGCTTGCGCGTCTTGCGCTTTCGGCCGTTGGCGTCTTGCTCTTCCTCCTCCACCACCTGCGCGAAGTTCTCGATGATGTTGGCCAGCGACTCCTTCGCCAGCACCTGCTTCCACAGGTAGTCGGTCTTCAGGCCATGAGGATTCGGTGGGTTGCCGGCGCCGCTGTTCCAACCCTGGTTGAACGGCAGGAACCAGGAGGTCTTGCCAGTCAGGTGCGTGCAGAAGCGCACCTCGGCATCGTCCACTGCCATGTGGGCAATGCAGCGGCCGAGCTGAAACAGCAGCTCACCCGGGTTACGGTCGGTCTGGTACTGCACCACAGCGTCCGCAACAGTCTGTTTGGTCAGCGAGTTCTTCAGCTCGAACGTGAGCACCGGCAGGCCGTTGATGAAGATCACCATGTCCAGCGCGCGCTGAGACTCGTCGTTGCTGTAGCGCACCTGCCGGGTGACGCTGAAAATGTTCTTGCCGAAGGCCTCGGCCGCGGCGGCGTTGCCTGGGGTGGGCAACAGCTTGTAGAGGTCCACGTGGACCGGCCCGTGGCTAACCCCTTTGCGCAGCACGTCCACTACGCCGCGCTTGGTGATCTCGCCTTGCAGGCGGTGTAAGAACTGGGTGCGTTGAATGCCTTCGGCGTCCAGGTTCAGCGTCTCGACCACCTTCGGCTGGGTCGCCCGCAGAAAGGCGAGCAACTGGGTCACGTCCAGCGCCAGGTCGCGGTTGTAGTCCGACGCCCGCCCCAACACATAGCCGCCGGGGGCATAAATGCCGGTCGGTTCTTGTGCGGAACCGGAAGAAACTGGAGGATGCTCGCTGATGCCAGCGAGATGCCGCACGATCAGGGCTTCAAGGCCTTTCTCGCTGGTGTCAGTCACGCTCATGGGGCTTCCCCTTCGTGTCCGCCTTGGGGTCTGCCCAGCGGAAACTGACCTTCAAATCATTCATCCATGCGGGCTGGATAAGGCCTTCATGTTGCAACCGACCGACGACGATGCCCGGATGGATGGAAAGCCGCTTCGCGAAAGCAAGTACCGATGTTCTGGTCTTCAGCATCGGCAGCTCTCGTGCATCCGCTGGTGGGATCAAAAAATCTGCCGCCCAGCGATTGGCTTCATGTTCAAGCGCGTTTTCGCTCTCGCCCCCGCCGGGATCGTCAAGAAACACGACCCTGCGCTCTTGCGTCGACGTTCCGTGCAAGAGGATGTGCGCCGCCTCGTGGAAAAACGTGAACCAGAAGCGGTCGTTGGTTTTGCCGTAGAGGGACAGCTGGATCAGCGGTCGCGACGGCGACAACCACCGCGCCACTCCCGAGACGTGCGCCCGGGGTATGGCCGGAACCAAGGCCAGCGTCACCCCCGCATCGCGCAGCAGCCGCTTCATTTGCGGTTCGAACACCTCCGGCGGCTGCGTCGTCAGTAGGCGAATCTCCCCCAGGGCCTTTTCGAAACGCGCGCGGTCGAATTTTGGGGCATCCCAGCCCTCAGCCTGCTTTTCACCCAGGCGCAACCAGGTTGCAATCGCAGCCAGGTCGCTTTGCTCGGCGCGGCTGCGGCGGTACTGTGCCTTCAAGTCGGCCACGTAAACGCCTTCCCACTCGTCGGGAGAGGCCACACCGAAAAAGCGCAAACAGGCCTCGACCAGCGCCGGCTTGTTCTTCTCCACCAGCCGCGCTTTGGAGACAACACCTTGCGCCATCAGCTCCTTGATGGGCAGCCTATCCAGCCAGTCCACCCACCCCGCGCAGCGCTGGGCGAACTGCTGGCGTTCCAGTCGCTCGCGATAAGTCGCTTCCTTGCGCAACCAGAAGCCCGCCGTGCTGCCCAAGACGCGCTCCAGCCGCGAGGCCGTGTCTTCGGTGATGGCTGCCTTGCCGTTGATGAGCTGGCTCACATGCTTTTCGGTGTACCCAAGCCGCCGGGCAAGCTCGGCTTGCGTCCAGCCGCGCTCCTCCAGCACATCGGCGATGGTGTCGCCGGGCGGGGAAACCCAGTCCGGCGCGAACGGTGCATCCAGATCAGTCATGGTAGTCCCCAATGAATTCGATACAAACAATGGTCACGGCCCGCCAGTTGATGCCGCCGTCGGCATGGCGTGGCACCGGGTCATTGGCGGGCGAAAAGGTCAACCGCCAGCCACCCGCCAGATTGACCGCGTACTCTCCGGCTCGGTCGCCCGTCAGGGGATGGGGGTTGCCCGCCACCAGCTCGGCCACGTTTGCGGCGTGCTCCAGGTCATCCAAACGAGCCCGCAGCTTGCGGGCGCAAGCATCGCCCAGCTTTTTCCCGGCAGCATCCCGGCTTTCGCACAGCAAGCGCACCTTCTTGTCCCGGAAGCGGATTTCCAACGCGGTTCTCCATCTTAGCACAGTCTTTACCAAAGTGGTAAAGCTCTCTCCCGGCCAGCCTCTGACCAGCCTCTCAGCCAAGGCCAGCGCGCCGCTGAACCCCGCTCACTCACCCCCATCGCCAGGCTCTTCCTCACGCAGGTCGGTCTCGTCGTCGCCAAGCGCGGCCAGTTCCTCATCGCTCACCACATCGTCCGGGCCGGGCCGCCAGCCGCGCACGTCGATCTGGCCGGTCACCACATCGGCAATCAGGCGGTCGCGGTACTCGCGGATCAGCTTGATTTCCTCTTCGGCGCGGGTGATGGCGTCGTCCAGCGGTGTACTCTCACTCTTGATGTGCGCAACGATGGATTGCTGCTCATCCACGGTCGATGGCAACGCCACAAGGAAGCGTCCCAGCACCGTTTCTGCGATGGCTGGATACGCGATGCCGATGGAGTTCGCCGTCACCCGGTTCACAAAGCTGCTGCTCTGGATGACATAACCGAGGTACTCCGGCTCCACGCCTTTACCGGGCGTGAGCACTGCGAAGCCGGTGGAAGCGATCAGGTCATCTGCGTCTTCATCGACATACCAGATGGCCCTCAGGTATGTCCGTACCGTCGAGATGATGGTGTCCCCCCGGCGTAGAACTCGACGCGCTCGCGACGGTGCGGCCTCGAAACGGATGTGCTCAAGTTCCTTCACCAGACGGCCGGTCTTTACCGAGCCGATGTCCACGTAGCGAAACTCAAAATCCGGATCGGTCTTTTCGCTCAGCGTGCGGGCATTGATCCGCACCCAGCGCTTCAGTGGCTTTACTTCCCAATGCTCCGGCACCTCGCCCAGCCATTCGATGCCGGAGGGTTTGAGGCGGACGTTGGGATCAAGCCCGCGCGTGACGGCGTGGTCGATGATGGTGAGCTTCTGTTCGGTCAGCAGTTTGATGAGCTCGCGCTTGGCCAAGATGTACCGGGCGATGTGCGCGTCCTGCGCGCGCAGGTAGGCGACGATCTGGTCTTGCTCGGGGCGCGGGGGCTGAAGCAGCGGAATGTCGAGAAACTGGTTCGGATAAAGACGGAGCCGTGAAGCGCGGATGCCGGTTGAGCGGCCGATGTACTCGGCAACATAGGCGCGGGTACGCAGCAAGTAGTCGAGATAGGCTGGGTTGAAGCTGTCAGCGTTGCGGGGGCGATAGATCCCGTAGGCCGGACTGACCAAGCCGGTATGTCTGGATGCGCCCAATGCAGCCATCCACGCCCACAGCGTGTTAACCACGATATCGCCAGGACGGCATAGCTTGTGGCCAACGTAGCTCGCCGCCTTGAACATCGTGACGTTCTTCTGGCTGCGCGGGGTAACGCCGGTGAGATGAGACACCGACAGCAGTTCTTCCTGACCGGTCTTCGAGCGCTCATCCACCTCACGAAAAAAGGTCTTGGCGCGTTGCTCGTTCCAGTGTTCCGGCACAGCGGGCAACCAGCGCATTTTCGGCTGCCGGTAGCTCGGATAAGCGTTCGCCACGACCATCACGCCCCTCCCACGATCTTGCTCAGCAAACCTTCGGTCTGCCGCTCCAGCGCGAGAATGTCGGCGCGAATCTCCTCCAGCGAGCGCAGCGGCGCGGGCTTGTAGAAGTGGCGGGCAAAGGAGATCTCGTAGCCGATCTTGGTGGCCTCACGCGCGATCCAGGCGTCCGGCGCGTGGGGCAGCACCTCACGCCGGAAGAAGGCATCGATGCCGCCGGGTGCTTTCAGCGGCACCTGCTCGGTATCGCGCAAGTCGGTGTCGGGCTCGTACTCGACCAAGAACCGGTCTTTGCCCGCCACCTCGAGGTACACGCCGTCGAGCCCCGGCTCGAAGGGCTCGTCCTTCTTCAGCTTCGTGCGCTTGGCAATCACCGGCGGCGCCGTTTCGTCACGCCAGCTCACGGCCTTGAAGATGGCCTTCTTTTCGGCGGCGGCGAGCTTCTTGCCGTGCTTGGCCATGGCCGCCTCGAAGCGGGCGCGGAACTCGTTGTGGTCGTCGAACACGCCGTCGCCGAGTTCCTGCTGCGCGAGCAGTGCCAGATCGATGAGGGTCTTGTCGCGTTGCCAGGTCGCGAAATCGAGCAGCTTCTTGCGGCGCTTCTCGGGCACCGCCTTCTTCGCGGGCGCATCCTCGTCCTCATCGCCCTGCGCATCGTCATTCTCTTCCCCGGTATCGCCCTTGAGCCACGCCTCGATCTCGGGCTTGAGCTTGGGGAACTCGGCGTAGAGCCTGTCGCCGTACTTGGCCCAGATCTCGGCGCGCAGGGCCTCATCGCCGCTGGCGAAGCGCAGGCTCTCGATGGCGCGCCGCGAGAGCTGGCTTTTGAGCCGCAGCGGGCGTTCGACGGTGATCTTCCAGTAGCCGAAGTCGGCGGTGTCGAACCATTTGCTCTGCGGCGTGTCCTGCGGTGGCCCGAGGTAGAGATCGACGATGCGCTGGATGTCGGCCTCGGACAATTCGCAGTTCTTCTTGCCGAGATTGCGGCGCAGCGGTTGGAACCAGCTACTCGCGTCGATCAACTGCACCTTGCCCTTGCGGTGCTCGGGCTTGCGGTTGGCGAGCACCCAGACGTAGGTGGCGATGCCGGTGTTGTAGAAGATGTTGAGCGGCAGCGCGATGATGGCTTCCAGCCAGTCGTTTTCCAGTATCCAGCGCCGGATGTTGCTCTCACCCTGGCCGGCATCGCCCGTGAACAGGGCCGAGCCGTTGTGAACGATGGCGATGCGGCTGCCCAGGGGCGAGTGCCGCTTCATCTTTTGCAGCTTGTTCACCAGGAACATGAGCTGCCCGTCGCTCGTGCGGGTGATGAGCTTGAACTCCGGATCGCCGCCGTGGCTGACGATGAAGCGCGGGTCGTTGAAACCCTGCTTGCCGCCCATGCGCTCGAAATCGGTCTTCCAGCTCTTGCCGTAGGGCGGGTTGGAGATCATGAAGTCGAACTCGCGGGAACGGAACTGATCGGCCGATAGGGTCGATTTGTCGGCACCGCCGACGATGTGCTCCGCCTCGTCGCCTTCGCCCTTGAGCAGCAGGTCGGCCTTGCAGATGGCGTAGGTCTCGGGGTTGATCTCCTGGCCGAACAGGTGGATGGAGACCTCCTTGCCGTGTTCCTCGGCCAGCTCGCGCAAGGTCTCCTCGGCAACGGTCAACATGCCCCCCGTGCCGCAGGCGCCGTCGTAGAGCAGGTAGGTGCCGGACTGGATCTGATCGGCCACCGGCAAGAACATCAGCTTGGCCATCAGTTTGACGACATCGCGCGGCGTGAAGTGCTCACCGGCCTCTTCGTTGTTTTCCTCGTTGAAGCGGCGGATCAGCTCTTCGAACACGGTGCCCATGCCGTGGTTGTCCAGCGCGGGCAGCTTGATGCGGCCGTCGGCGTCCTTGACTGGCAGCGGCGACAGGTTGATCTCGGGGTCCAGAAAGTCTTCGATCAAGTAGCCCAGAACATGCGCATCCACCAGCGTCTGAATCTGGTCGCGGAACTTGAACTTGGTGAGGATCTCCTGGACGTTCGGTGAGAAGCCATCGAGGTAGGCAATGAAGTCCTCCCGCAGGCGCTGGCCCTGGCTGCTGGCCTTGAGCGTGGCGAGCGTGAACTCGGAGACGTTGTAGAACGCCTGCCCTGCAGCCATCCGCAAGGCACCATCCTGTTCAGCGACGTTGTTCTTGTCGAGGAAGCGCTTGCGCTCCAGCACCTTCTGCTTGGTCTCCTCCAGCACGGCGTCAAGACGCCGAAGCACGGTAAAGGGCAGGATGACGTCGCGGTACTTGCCGCGCACATAGACATCGCGCAGTCGGTTGTCCGCGATGTTCCAGATGAAGTCGGAGATCCACTTGATCTGGCTTTGGTCTTGTTGTTGCTTCTTCTGCATCGATACGTTCCTCAGCTCGCCGCCGTGCCTGTGGAGACGGCGAGATTCCAATGGTCTTTGAGGACGCCTACAAGGCGTTTCTGGCGCTCGGCCAGGAGCGTGGGCGTCCATTCTTTTTCCGATCTGACTTCCTGCGTCAGCACGAATGGTGATGCAGTGCCCTTACCTCTGAAGTAGGCGTCTTTCTTCTTGGCAAAGTCGTAGTTGCTGGCAGACGAGTTCTTCTTCCTATCCAGCGGAACCAGATTGGCCAAACGGTGCGTCCAGCCATTGCGCTCGTCTTCATCCGGGAACCACTTGATCCAGTCCGAACCGTCGGGCGGGGTTTGCGGCAGAACGTGCTCCAGAGACACGGCATCTTGGAGCTGCACGCCGGGGGCGCGCACCAAGGATTCAAGGCGCAAGACCAGCGCCATCCGTGCCTTGGGCAGATCGTCGTAAATGTCGCCATCGAGTGCCGCGACGAACTTGCGCTTTTGCGCGTCAGTCAGTGCCAGCGTGGTGAGCGCGGCCAGATCCCCCTTGAAGGTCTCCGGCTCGATTTCCTTGGTCAGCGCAGCGTAGGTTTCGATGCGCTCGTTGATACCCACCTTGGTGACCAGCAGGAAATAGGTCAGGCGTTCCAGTGACTTGAAAAACTCGGCGAGCAATTTGGGCTGCTGCCGGAAGCGCTTGAAATAGACCAGTGCCGGGGGCACCCAGTCCTTGAAGTCCACGCGGTTGAGCCAGGACAGGTATTCGTTGATCGTCTCGGCGTGCTTGGTGGCTTGGAAGTTGGCATCGCGCACGAAGTCCCACACTTCGGCATAGGGTTTGATGACCTTGTCGACGAGGTCGATGGGGGCCTTGTACTCGGTGACGTGCTCCTGGAATTCCTTGACCAGCGTGGCCCGCTGCTTCTGCTTGGCGTAGATGGTGCGGATATGGCCGAACAGGTCGCCGAAAGCGTCGCGGCCAAGCTGGCTTTCGATCTCGCTCCACTTCTTCGAATAAGCGCGCGCCTTGTCCTCCCCGCCGATGCGACGGATCGAACCGAGCACTTCCGCCTTAATGATGTCGATGGGTGCCAGATCGAGCCCACGATTGTTCAGTACCGAGAAGATGCGGTAGGCCGCTTCGAGGTCGGGTGTGGAAATGACGACCAGGGAGCAGTCGTTCGCGAGGAATTTCCACAGGGCATTCAAGTCGTCAGGCGACAGGGCCTTGGCCTTTTCGAGCAGCAGCGTGGCGTTTTCGCGGTAACGCAGACGGCTGTCTTTCAGCTTGTCCGTACTGGCGACCAACTGTGCGATGCCACCCGGCTCCTGAATATTGGTGCGGAAGAAGTCGGCATCTTCCTCGCGGGCGGTGAATCGGTAGCCGGTGGCCTTGCCCAGCATCTCGTCCCCCTCTTCGTAGAGGAAAGGGGTCACGCTTTTGACGCCTGGTGGGTAGTTGGCCGCCTCCCACGCTGCGCGCAGGGCCGCAAACAGGATCGTGAGCGTGGTCAGTCGCTGCTGGCCGTCAACGACCATCGCCTTGGGGTCGCGGTCGTTCTTGATAAGAACGATGCTGCCCAAGAAGTATTGGCTTGTGGCCCCGTTGGCTCGGGCATCCTGCATAGCGGAGACCAGATCATCAAACAACTCTCCCGCTTGCTCGGTTGTCCAGGCGTAGGGGCGCTGGTAGTCCGGAATCTCGAACTGGTAGCTGCCTTCGAAGATCTCCCGGATCAGCTTGTCGTGGGCTTCAAGTGTCTTGGCCATTGCGCTTGTTCTTTCCTATCGTTTCTTGGGGCTGCTCGGAGCTTGATACCCCGGCGCGAGCTTTGCGTTCTCGACGCCGTACAGCGCCAGCGGATCGCTGAGCCATAGGCGGTACTGTTCTTCCTTGAGGCGGTGGTCGGGCGAGCAGTCCACGCTCCAGCGCAGCAGCATGTAGCCCGCGACGGCGGCGCGAACGCGCATCCGGATCGAGCCGTCGGTCATCCCGTAGTCCATCCTGATGATCTCGGGGTGTTCAAGGCGCGGGTGCGGCACCAACTCCAGCTCGACGATGCGCGTCCACTGGATGTCGTTTTCCGGTCGCTCAAAGGCCTGTGGCTCCTCGTCGAGCAGCGTGGGCGCTTCGATGCGGGTGACGACGAAGTCCCGAAACTCTGCGCGCTTGCGGTCAAAGGCCCGGACATGCCAGCGCAGGCCGGTATCCACCAGCGCGAAGGGCACGATGACCCGCTCGGACTCGCCGCTGCTCATCGAGTGGTAGCGAATGGCCATTGGGCGCTTGGCGTGGATCGCCCGGCAGACTGGAGCCAGCACATCCATTCTGGGATTGCTCAGGGCGGCGGGCGACTCGCACGGCAGCAGCGGCTGCAAGGACTGATTCGGGCCGTTGACGCCATCGCCGAAGCCCAGCGCCAGCGCCGACAGCACGCGCTGCGGGGCGTGGTTGAACAGCGGGGAGAACGCCTGCCCGATCCGGTAGATCTTGTGGCTACCGTCAAAGGTGATGTTCTGCGGCGCGATTTCCCGGTACAGCGCCAAGTCGCGCGTCGCCCCTGCCGGAGCCACACCGAAGCGCTCAATCAGGTCTGGGCGACCGATCTCGCCGAAGAAGTAGAGCCGGAAGTCGATGTAGGCCAGCCGCTCGCGCTGGGCGTGGCTCAAGCTCTCGACGCGCTGGGGTTGAGTCACTGAAGGTTCCTCATCCACGGCGGACGACCGAAAGACTGCGACTGGTTTTATGTTTGTCCATTGCTAGGCAGCTCACATCATCAAATTGATGACATTATGCGCCACAACTTGGACTACAACAACACGGACGTAGCTGCGCTTTGGGAGCCGAGTTCGATTCCGTGTTCGGGGATTGAACCGACGTCCGCAAAAGACGGCCGGACGCGACAGGGGAGAGCCAAGGGATGGTGATCAGCGTAGAATCATCGCCGAACGGTGCTCATTGGAACTCATTGCAGCCGCGATAGGCCGCGTGGCGTCGCCTCAGCACCACCATAATGTGAAATCCCAACCCTTATCGGTTGGGATTTTTTTGCCCTGAGCGCCAGTGTTGGCGCGGTTCCGGCCCGTTGCCTCGTGAGCGCTGCACCGCCAAACGACGCCGTTTCGGAGTACTTCTCGCCTCTCTGCTGCCGTTTTTCTCTGCTGGGCTCGTGAGCGTTCACCGAGCCAGAGCCAGCACTGGCGCGGGTTTCCGGCTTCCGGGTTGCGATTGTGAATTGGTCGGCCGTTGGTTACCGAATCTGCACTGCTCACCTCGTCTTGCATCAAGGTACGGCGAGCTCGGCGGCAGATACTGGTTGAGACAGTTCGCACAGGATGCCGCACTGTTCGGCGCTTCTGCCTTCGGAACACATTTCCCTCAAGGATCTGAGCTGCTGCTCAAGTGCGCTCAGTTCCTGGATACGCACCGCGACCTGCTCGATGTGTGCCTCAAGAACACGGTTGACCTCACTGCAATCTTGGGTTGGCACGTTCTTGAGGCGCAACAGCACACGAATCTCGTCGAGCGTCATGTCCAGCGAACGACAGCGGCGAATGAAAAGCAAGCGTTCGACGTGCGCGTCGCCATATAAGCGGAAATTGCCCGCGCTCCGGGACGGGGGCGGCAGGAGTCCTTCCTGCTCATAAAAGCGAATCGTTTGAATCGGACACCCGGTTTGCCGGGCAAGCGCTCCGATCTGCATAGCTGCAACCCCTTTTTATCATCGACTTGACTCTATAGTAGCTATAGAGTGTTAAATCTCAAAATACCCTCCGGATGCTTGCTGGTTTCTGCAAGAGCCTCGCCGGATCAGGAACGAGAAGAATCAAGGACCAATGACTATGACTGATGAATGCCAGAAATCCTGCGGATGTGCGTCCGAGCGGAAGGCGGAGTCCATGACGGGTGCCACGCCGACCGGGACGGGAAGGATGAGTCTGTTCTCGGTGCCGAAGATGGACTGCCCTTCGGAGGAGCGCATGATCCGGCTCGCGCTCGAGAATACGAGCGGGCTGGCCGCACTCGAGTTCGATCTTGGCGAGCGCGAGTTGCGTGTTTTTCACGACAGCCCCGTCGAACCCATTGCAAGCAAGCTTGAAAGTCTCGGCTTGGGCGCCCGTCTCATTGCGTCAACTGAATCGAATGGCCCGCACACTGTCGATGGGCAAAGCGACAGCCAGCCGTCCTCCGAGCAAGAGTCTCGCGCTCTCAAATGGTTGCTTGCCATCAACGCCGCCATGTTTGTCGTCGAAGTGACGACCGGGTGGATTGCGCAGTCCACGGGGCTCATGGCTGACTCACTGGACATGTTCGCGGATGCCGCCGTCTACGGGCTCGCGCTCTACGCCGTCGGCCGTCATACCGGGCACCAGCTGAAGGCGGCGCGGTTGTCAGGCTGGCTGCAACTGTTGCTCGCGCTCGGCGCAATGTCCGAGGTGCTGCGCCGCTTCGTCTTTGGTAGCGAGCCCGAGCCACCGCTCATGATGGGGATCGCGCTCGTTGCGCTCATTGCAAACGTTACCTGCCTTGTCTTGATCTCCAGTCATCGAAAAGGCGGCGCTCACATGAAGGCAAGCTGGATTTTCTCCACGAACGACGTGCTGGCAAACCTGGGGGTGATCGCGGCCGGGGCGTTGGTCGCCTGGACAGGATCGCGTTACCCCGATTTGGTGATTGGCTCGCTCATCGCGCTGCTGGTATTGAACGGTGCGCGGCGCATCCTGCGCCTCGGTGCCTGAAGCAGCGAGCGCGGGACATGCCGCCCCGGCAATATCAACGACTGAATTCCCGCCCTGGAATTTCACGCTGCGCTGCCCAATCCAATGGCAAGGCTCGCCGGATCAGGCGCTCCAGCACAAGCCCGACTGCCTTTTCCACCACGCACGCCTCGACGATGTCAGGTGCAAGCCGGGTCAGTTGCGCGATCCGACTTGCATGCCCCCGGTCAATGCTCTCGGCTGCCGCGATCTCGGTGATGGAGGTGAAGCGCCCCTCGTCCAGCAGCCGCTGCCAGTGGTAGGCGAGGCCGAGCGCACGCATCAAAGGCGTGTCCTGAGCCGCTTCACGAACCAGTCGCTCGCGGCGCGCCTCCTCCAGGAATTCCTGCGGCGCGTCGAGCGGCGTTATCACCTGCTTCTTCAGACCGCGACGCACCAGCGTCCAGGGCAGGAAAGTTTCCAATTGGACGCCACCGGCAGGCAGTGGCGTTTGGTACGTCACCGGGTCACCCTTGGCCCGGCCTCGGTGCTTGCGACTCATACATCCTCCTCGAAGTTCGCGATGATCCGGCGCTGGGCCTGCCAATCCACCGCCAGGCGGTTCCGCTGAAACCACATCAGCGTCAGGCGGCGCGGCTGCCGACCAGCCAGCATCTGCTCGATGATGTCGGGCGCGAGCAGCGTCAGGCGCAGCAGTTCGTTGACCACCGAATGGTGCAGTTTCTCGGCCCGCGCAATGGCGGACCCGCTCGCCATTGCGCCGGTGTCCAGCAGGTGCTGCCAGTAGAAGGCGCGCGCCAGTCCGTCGATCAGCGTGACGTCGTAGACGTCCCGGTCGTCGCTGGCCACACGTTGGACGCCACGGCGGCGGAACACCAACGGCACGAAGGTTTCCAAAGACTCGTCCATCAGGCCTCGACCTCCAGCATCTCGGCACCGATACTTCGCGGCGCGAATTCCTCGATCAAGGCGTTCCAGCCGATCTCGCGCCACTTCACCTTGATGCCCTGCACTTCGCCGACGTGGACGAGGTCGATGCGCTCGATCATCAGGTTGGCGATGCGGTGACGCTCGACCGGGAACAACTGATCCCACACGTCGTTGAGCCGTCCCATCGCCATCACCGTGGTGGCCTCGTCGATCTGTCCGCCCTTTGTTTTCTGGTTCTGCTGGATGTGGCACACCACCGATGCGATGGATTCCGGGCTGGTCAGCACCGTGCGGATCTGAGCCACCACTGCAGCCTCAATCTCCGGCGCAGGTAAGCGCTCGTAGCTTTTGCCCGGTGCCCCGAACCTGCTTTCCGACTTGGACACGTAGTAGTGGTACTTGCGCCCGTTCTTGCGTGAGTAGGTTGGGTACATCCGTTCGCCCGAGGGGGCGTACAGCAGCCCGCGCAGCAGCGCATCGTTGCGCGAGCGGATCTTGGTCTCCACCGACCGGGCATGGCCGTCCCTGGCCAGCACTGCGTGAACCTTGTCCCACAGTTCCTGGTCGATGATCGGCGGGTGCGCGCCGGGATACCAGTTCCCCTTGTGCGACAACTCCCCCAGGTAGATGCGGTTGCGCAGCAGCTTGTGCAGGTACTTCTTGTCGATGCGCGTGCCGCTGCGGGTCTGGCCCTCTTGCGTCGTCCAAGCCTTGGTCGTGATGCCGTCAGCGGTCAGGTTGACGGCGATCTGGGTCGGTGAGCCGATGGTCAGCATCTCCTCAAAGATGCGTCGCACCACCGCCGCCTCGGTCTCGTTGATGACCAGGAGGCGGTTCTCGACGTCGTAGCCCAGCGGTGGCACGCCGCCCATCCACATGCCCTTGCGCTTGCTGGCTGCGATCTTGTCGCGGATGCGTTCGCCGGTGACCTCGCGCTCGAACTGGGCGAAGGACAGCAGGATGTTCAGCATCAACCGGCCCATCGAGGTCGTTGTGTTGAACTGCTGAGTGACCGATACGAACGACACGCCGTAGCGCTCGAACACCTCGACCATCTTGGAGAAGTCCGCCAGGCTGCGCGTAAGGCGATCGATCTTGTAGATGACAACCACATCGATCTTGCCGGCCTCGATGTCCGCCATCATGCGGCGCAGCGCCGGGCGTTCCATGTTGCCGCCCGAGAAGGCGGGATCGTCGTAGTCGTCGGCTACTGGAATCCAGCCCTCGGCGCGCTGGCTGGCGATGTAGGAATGACCGGCGTCGCGCTGGGCATCGATGGAGTTGTATTCCTGGTCGAAGCACAGGGGTATTACTTCGCCCGTCCGGAGCCGGCCGAGGTTTTCGCGCGCAGGTGGTTGCAAAGCGCATGTCCGAGTCATGATCTCGGTCAGGACGTGGATCGCCAAGAGCAAGGCCACCTCGGTACATGACGGCAAAGCCGCTCCATGGCACCGGGCCCCGGCGCATGATCACGCCCCCGAGTTCTCTCAAACTCTTCGTAGCGTTCACGCTGATCCGTGATCGGGAGCCGTCAGCCCGGTCGGTTCAACAGCGATCGGGGCCATTGCCTCTGCGAAAGCGCACAGACCAAAGGCACTTGGGCTGGCTCGCCCCAACTGCTTCACCTCATCAGGTTCCGCCTGGGAACTCCAGGCAGAACCTAGTCCTGCCCTGCGCGGAAGTCACGCTGATCGATCCTCCATGGGTTTGCATGATGGCGCGGGTAATCGCCAATCCCAGCCCTGCGCCGTCGGTTTCCGGATGTGACCGCGATGGGTCGGCCCGGTAAAAGCGATCGAACAGGCGCGGCAAGATCTTCGGCTCGATGTCCTCGCCGGTGTTCTCGACGCTCACCCGGGTGGCTTGGGAAGACTGGCTAATCTCGATCGTGACCTCGCCATGTGGCGGCGTGTGGCGCAGCGCGTTCGAAAGCAGATTGCTCAGGGCACGGCGGAACATCAAGCGATCACCGACGATCTCGCCCTCACCACGCTGAGCCAGTCTGACGCCCTTCTCATCGGCGACCGCCTCATAGAACTCAATCAGGGCGTGCGTTTCCTCGGCTGCCGAGAAACGTTCCCGGTTCGGCAGCATCATCCCGCGTTCGGCCTTGGCCAGGAACAGCATATCGGACACCATGCGGCCCAGACGCTGCAGTTCCTCGGCATTGGAAGCCAGGATCTCCCGGTAGGTATCGGCATCGCGCCGGGTAGCCAACGCGACCTGGGTCTGGGTCAGCAGGTTGCTCAGGGGGGTGCGCAGCTCATGCGCCAGATTCGACGAGAACTCCGACAGTCGCGTGAACGCGTCTTCCAGCCGGTCCAGCATCTTGTTGAGTTCGTGAGCCAGATCGGCCATTTCGATGGGTACCGCCTCGACGGGCATGCGCTGGTGCAGCCGCTGGCTCGTGAGCGTGGTGGCTCTGGATTTCATGGCACGCAATGGCGCCAGCCCCTTGTACGCGGCAAACCAGCTCAGCAAGCCACAGATGACGATCGTCACGACGGCATAGGTCATCAGGGTGCGCCGCAACTCCAGCATGAACCGTGTGTGATGCGCCGTGTCCATGGCAACGAGGATGTCCAGCCGCGTCGTTGCGTCATAGGCTGGAATAACCCGGACACGCATCCCGCGAAACGCCTGCCCTGCGTCGGCCCAATGGATCAGCGCGTCGTTGCCGTTGCCTTCATCCGCCGGTGACAGTTCGCGCGGGAGGCGAAATCCTTCGGACTGGAAGAGCGTTTCACCTTTCGAATCGTGGACGCTGACGTACAGCCCGTGATGGTGGCTCAATGCCTCACGCAGCAGCCACTTGGCGTCCTCGGTCGAATTGGATCGCGCCAAAATATCCTCGATCAGGTGCTGCTTGTCCTGCAGCGCCATGTGATCCAGCTCGATGAAATGCCGCTCGGATGCAGCGATGACCAACAAGGCCAATCCAAACACCACAGCCCCAGCCGCCAACGTAAAGAAGAGGGTGAGCCGGGTCGTCAGTGACAGGGAGCGAAACATTCAGCGCTCCTCCGGTGCTTCCAATACGTAACCCATGCCACGTACGGTGTGGATCAGCTTGACCTCATGACCCTCATCAATCTTCGCGCGCAAGCGCCGGATGGCCACCTCGATCACATTGGTATCGCTGTCGAAATTCATGTCCCAGACCTGCGAGGCGATCAGCGAGCGGGGCAGGACCTCGCCATGACGGCGCATCAGCAGTTCCAGCAAGCCGAACTCTTTGGCACTCAGACTGATCCGTCGCCCGCCGCGTGAAACGCGTCGGCGCAGCAGGTCCAGTTCGAGATCGGCCACGCGCAGCACGGTGCTCTCGTTGCCACTGCGCCCCCGGCGCAGGATCGTGCGCACGCGGGCCAGCAATTCGGCAAAGGAGAAAGGCTTGACCAGATAGTCGTCCGCACCGAGTTCAAGGCCTTTGACCCGGTCTTCCACCTGATCGCGTGCGGTCAGGAACAGCACCGGCATCTGCAGGCCGCGATGGCGCAAGGACTGCAGTACCTGCCAGCCGTCGAGGCCGGGCAGCATCACATCCAGGATGACCAGGTCGTACTCGCCCTGCAAGGCCAGGTGCAGACCATCGGCGCCGTCTTGCGCCAGATCGACCACGAAACCCGCTTCGCTCAAGCCTTGTCGCAGGTAGTCGCCCGTTTTGGGTTCATCTTCGACGATCAATATCTTCATGCGGATGCTCGGCCGTATCCGATAAACGCCAGTGTGACGATTTTTAGCGCACCTGACGCATTGATGACAAACATGTAATCGTTCAGACAGCTTCCTGACAGCGGTGCGCCCCTAGCATCCCAGCACTCATCCGCCGAATTAGAAACTCACTGCAGAAACTCTCCGCGAGGATCCCATGCCCCCTTTGAGACCGTTTCATTCACCATGGCCGTCCGTGCCCTCGCGGCGGCGCTTCGTGCGCGGCTTGGTCGCCGGCGGCGTGATGGTCGGCCTGTCACCCTGGGTGCGTGCTGCGGCGCAGGGGCTGGCCGACACGCGCACGGGTGCGGCGCCCGTGCTCAGCGGCACGAACATCGACCTGGTGGTTGCCGAGTCGCCGGTCAACTTCACCGGCAGGCCAAGGATGGCGACCACCATCAACGGCTCCATCCCGGCGCCAACGCTCAAACTTCGGGAAGGCGACACGGTCACCATCCGCGTCACCAACCGCCTGCGCGAGGCCACCTCGATCCACTGGCACGGGATCATCCTGCCCTACCAGATGGACGGGGTGCCTGGGGTCAGTTTCCCGGGCATCGCCCCTGGCGAAACCTTCACCTACCAGTTTCGCCTCGAACAAACCGGCACCTACTGGTATCACTCGCACTCCGGCATGCAGGAGCAGACCGGCATGTACGGGGCCTTGATCGTCGAGCCGCGTGAGGCAGACCCCATCCGCGCCGACCGCGACCATGTCGTGCTGCTGTCCGACTGGACCGACGAAGACCCCATGCGGGTGCTCGCCAAGCTCAAGGCGCAAAGCGACTACTACAACTTCAATCAGCCGACGGCGATCGATTTTTTCCGTGACGTGGCCGACATGGGGCTCTCCCGCGCACTGGACAAACGTGCGATGTGGAACCACATGCGGATGAACCCGACCGACCTGGCCGATCTCTCGGGGGCGACATTGACCTACCTGATGAACGGCGTCACCCCTGCCGGCAATTGGACTGGCCTGTTCCGGCCGGGCGAGCGCGTGCGTCTGCGGTTCATCAACGGCGCGGCCAACACCTTCTACGACGTGCGCATCCCGGGGCTCAAGATGACGGTGGTGCAAAGCGACGGGCAGAACGTCGAGCCCGTCACCGTCGATGAGTTCCGCTTCGGGCCGGGCGAGACCTACGACGTGATCGTCACGCCCCGAGAGGACGCCTACACGATCTTCGCGCAATCGATGGATCGAACCGGCTTCGCCCGCGGCACGCTCGCGGTGCGCGAGGGCTTGAACGCCGCCGTGCCTGCTCTCGATCCCGTCGAATGGCTCACCATGGCCGACATGATGGGCGCGATGGACCACGGCGCGATGGGGCATGGCGGCTCGGCCATGGGCGCGATGGACCACGGCGCGATGGGCCACGACATGCCGGGCATGAAGCACGACATGTCCGGCATGAACCATGGCGCGATGGCCATGGATCACGGCCAGCACGCGATGCATGGCATGACAGGCGGCGCGATGGCCAAGCCCAGCGCCACGGTCCGTCACGCACGCACGGAATACGGCCCAAGCACGGATATGCGGGTGGACATGCCGCGCACCAATCTTGACGATCCGGGCATTGGCCTGCGCAACAACGGCCGGCGCGTGCTGACGCTGGCCGACCTCAAAACGATCGGCGGCCCTCTCGATCCTCGCGGGGCCGAGCGCGAGATCGAGCTGCACCTCACCGGCAACATGGAGCGCTATACCTGGTCGCTCGACGGCCTCGAGTTCGGCAAGAGCACGCCGGTGCATCTGAAGTATGGCGAGCGGGTGCGCATCATCCTGCACAACGACACGATGATGACCCACCCGATGCATTTGCATGGGCTGTGGAGCGAGGTGGAAACACCCGACGGGCAGTTCCTGGTGCGTCGCCACACCATCCCGGTGCAGCCCGCGCAGCGCGTCAGCTTCCTCGTGACCGCCGACGCCCTGGGGCGTTGGGCCTGGCACTGCCACCTGATGTTGCACATGGACATGGGCATGTTCCGTGTGGTGGTCGTGTCATGAAACTCATCCCAAGTAGATTCGCCATGAAACCCTGCTCTCTCTTCACGGCGGCGCTGGTGCTGCTCGGTGCGGCGCCCGTCTGGGCGCAAACACCGACGGAAGGCGGCGCCCATGCCGCGCACTCGGGCGCGACTGCCGCCCCAACGCGCGCCCCATCGTCCGCGAACGCCACCATGGACCACGGCAGCATGCGCATGCAAGGCGGAGCCGCCCCCGCCGATGCCCGCGATCCGCACGCGTATGCCAATGGCTTGACCTTGGAGTCGGGCCCGTACGCATTTCCTGGGCCACGGCAACTGCGGCTGTCCGATGAACATGCGTTTGGCAGCGTGCTCCTCGATCGCCTGGAGCGCGTCGACACGAAGGACGGCAACGCCACCGCCTATGAGGCGCAAGCCTGGTTCGGCGGCACCTACGACCGCCTGGTCCTCAAGGCCGAAGGGGACGTCGCCGACGGCAAACTGGAGGAGGCACGCACCGAGGTCCTTTGGGGCCACGCGGTGGCTCCGTTCTGGGACACCCAACTCGGGGTGCGGCAGGACAGCGGCGCCGGCCCTGACCGGACTTGGCTCGCTGTGGGCATCCAAGGGCTCGCCCCGTACTGGTTCGACGTCGATGCCACGGCCTACGTCGGCGGCGCGGGACGCACGGCACTGCGCCTGTCGGGCGAGTACGAGCTCCTGCTCACCCAGCGCCTGATTCTGCAGCCCCGCATGGAAGTCAATCTGTATGGCCGGCGCGATGAAGCGCGTGGCCTGGGCAGCGGGCTGGCCGATGCCACCACAGGGCTGCGCCTGCGTTACGAATTCTCGCGCCAGTTCGCGCCCTATGTCGGCGTCGAATGGGCGGGCAAGTTTGGACAGACGGCGGATTTTGCGCGCGCCGAAGGGCAGCGCACCCGGCAAACGCGGTATGTGGCGGGCGTGCGCCTGTGGTTCTAGCAGCGCCCACGCACAACCACGATCTCATTCACGAATCCCATCAGGAGCATCCAATGATGAAGAAAACCTTGAGCGTTTTGGCGCTGAGCGCGTTGCCTGTGTTGGCGCTGGCCGCCGGCAATCATCAGGGCGGCCATGGCATGGCCGGGCACGACATGCAAGGCATGCACGGTTCGATGCACGGTGGCGCATCACACTCCAACGTCGGCAAGCCAGGCGATCCCGCCAAGGTCGACCGCACCATCGAGGTGGTCATGGACGACTCGATGCGGTTCACGCCCGCCACCATCACGGTCAAAAAGGGCGAGACGATCCGCTTCTTTGTCAAAAACGCGGGCAAGGTGCCGCATGAAATGGTGGTCGGCTCCTTGCAGGAGCTCAAAGAACACGCTGAGATGATGCGCAAGATGCCGCACATGCAGCATGCCGAGCCGAACATGGTGACGCTGCAGCCCGGCCAGCGCGGCGGGCTGGTCTGGCTGTTCGATCAGCCCGGCACGGTGGACTTCGCTTGCCTCGTCCCCGGCCATATGGAAGCGGGCATGGCGGGCAAGATCGTCGTCGAGTAAGCAGCATCACCGGGAGTCCTTGTCATGCACCAAACCGGTGATCAACCGTTCCCCCGGCGGCGCAGGCTGCTGCTGGCGGTGCTTGCGCTGAGTCTTCCCTCCCTGGCACCAGCCGCCGCACCGCAGACGCTTGCCGTGCAGGTGTGGAAGGACCCGAACTGTGGGTGTTGCAAGGACTGGATTGCCCACCTGGAGAAAAGCGGATTCCGCGTGAATGCCGTCGACCAGGGCAACGGCGCGGCCCGCGCTCGCCTCGGGATGCCGCAGAAATTCGGTTCCTGCCATACGGCCCTGATCCAGGGCTATGTGATCGAAGGCCACGTACCCGCCACGGACATCCAGCGGCTGCTCAAGGAAAAGCCCCAAGCCCTGGGCTTGGCGGTGCCGGGCATGCCCATTGGTTCACCCGGCATGGACGGGCCGGTGTATGGCGGCCGACGTGATGCCTACCAGGTCTTGCTGGTTGGGAAAGACGGGTCGGCACAAGTGTTCAGTTCCCATCCATGAAGAAACCCCTCACCCGGCGATGAGCGCGACGCATCATGATCACCACCCCGACACGCGTGGCTCGTCCGGCCTGAGCCGGCGTGTCAGGATCGCGTTGCTGATGGTGGCCCTCATCGGCGGCTTCTACCTGCTGCGCGAGCACTGGAGCCATGTCGCAGGCAATTGGGTGTACCTGTTGCTGCTAGCGTGCCCGCTGATGCACCTGCTGCATGGCCACGGCAGGCATGGCGCACTGCCCGACAACCGCCCCGACAAAGAGGCCTGAAGCCATGGACCTGCGATCTGCGCACGACCACCGCCGACACACCCACGACCACCCGAGCGCACAGCAGCGGGCCGAAGGTCTGAAGGACCCTGTCTGCGGCATGGACGTGACCGCGCAGTCCGAGCACCACGTCGAACACGCAGGCCGGCGCTTTTATTTCTGCAGCGCCCGGTGCCGGGCGAAGTTCGTCGCCGAACCGGCGCGCTATGCCCACAGCGGCCACGCGCCTTCGCCTGTCGAAGCGCCGGCGCTGGCCGCAGGAACCATCTACACCTGCCCCATGCACCCCGAGATCCGGCAGGATCACCCCGGTCATTGTCCGAAGTGCGGCATGGCGCTGGAGCCGGTGCTGCCCGATCTCGAAGGAGAAGAGAGTCCCGAGCTGCGCGATTTCCAGCGCCGCTTCTGGTGCACCCTGCCGCTGACCGTCATGGTCACTGTGCTTGCCATGTTCGGCCACCAGTTGCATTGGTTCGAGGCGCGCACACAGACCTGGATCGAACTCGTTCTGTCCCTGCCCATCGTCCTGTGGGCGGGTCGGCCGTTCTTCGTGCGCGGCTGGCAGTCCGTGGTCCATCGCAGCCCGAACATGTGGACCCTGATCGGGCTGGGCACCGGGGCGGCGTTCGTCTACAGCGTGGCGGCGACCGTGGCCCCACAACTGTTCCCGGACTCGTTCGTGTCCATGGGACGGGTCGCGGTGTACTTCGAGGCGGCGGCGGTGATCATTTCCCTGACCCTGCTGGGGCAGGTACTGGAACTCAAGGCGCGTTCGCAGACCTCGGCCGCCATCAAGTCCTTGCTCGGACTGACCCCCAAGACCGCCCGGCGCCTTCGCGACGATGGCACGGAAGAGGACGTGCCCCTGACGCACATCCATGTCGGCGATCGGCTGCGCATTCGACCCGGCGAAAAGGTTCCGGTAGATGGTACGGTAATCGAGGGCAGCAGCGCTGTGGACGAATCGATGCTGACGGGGGAGTCCCTGCCCGTGACCAAGCGGGTGGGCGACAAGGTCATCGGTGCGACGCTCAATACCAGTGGCGCGCTCGTCATGGTCGCCGAACGTGTCGGCTCGGCGACCATGCTGTCCCAGATTGTGCAGATGGTGGCGCAGGCGCAGCGGTCCAAGGCGCCGATGCAGCGCATGGCCGATGTCGTGGCGGGCTATTTCGTGGTCGCGACGGTGTCCATCGCCGTGCTGACCTTTTTTGCCTGGGGCCTGTTCGGGCCGGAACCGCGCTGGGTTTTTGGCCTCATCAACGCCGTGGCTGTGCTGATCATCGCCTGCCCCTGCGCGCTGGGCTTGGCCACGCCCATGTCGATCATGGTGGCGACCGGGCGAGGGGCTACGCAGGGGGTGCTGTTTCGCGATGCCGCCGCGATCGAGAAAATGCGCCAGGTCGATACCCTGATCGTCGACAAGACCGGCACATTGACCGAGGGCCGGCCGCGCTATCAGACGACGATCGCAGCCGAAGGCTTCACCGCCGGCGAAGCCTTGCGACTGGCTGCCAGCCTCGACCAGGGCAGCGAGCACCCGCTGGCGGAAGCCATCGTCACGGCCGCGCGCGAGCAGGGCCTGGTGCTCTCACGCGCCGAGGAGTTCGACTCGCACTCAGGCATCGGCGTGCGCGGGCGCGTCGATGGACATGCCGTGGCACTGGGCAACACGGCCCTGATGGACCAGCTCGGTGTGGACGTGCGGCCATTGGCCGAGCGGGCGGAGGCGCTGCGCACCGAGGGGGCCAGCGTCATGTATCTGGCCGTCGATCACGCGCTCGCCGCAGTCCTGGCCGTCGCCGACCCGGTGAAGAAGACCACACCGCAAGCGCTGGCGTCGTTGCGCGCGGAGGGCTTGCGCGTCGTCATGGCCACGGGCGACGGTCTGACCACGGCCAAGGCCGTGGCGGCGCGCTTGGGCATCGATGAGGTGCATGGCGAAGTCAAGCCCGCCGACAAACTGCAACTGGTGGAGCGGCTGCAGCGCGAGGGGCGTATCGTTGCGATGGCTGGTGACGGCATCAATGATGCCCCGGCCTTGGCAAAGGCCGACGTCGGTATCGCCATGGGCACCGGCACCGACGTGGCGATGAACAGCGCACAGATCACGCTCGTCAAGGGTGACCTGCGCGGTATTGCGGTGGCGCGCGCCTTGTCAGTGGCCACGGTCCGCAACATGAAGCAGAACCTGATGTTCGCCTTTCTCTACAACGCACTGGGCATTCCCATTGCGGCCGGCGTGCTGTATCCGCTCACCGGTTGGCTGCTTTCACCGTTGATCGCCGCCCTGGCAATGAGTTTCAGCTCCGCATCGGTGATCGGCAATGCGCTGCGTTTGCGCGGCGTCCGTCTTGTCTGAACACGAGGATCGTCGCGCGTGCCGTGGTGGGTGCTGGGCGCACACCCAGATCGCTGGGTCTGTCGTATCGGTTGCCACCCGACGTTGGACACCTGATCCCTATCGAGGCCTGGAATGCTCTCGACCACGGCACCTGAGCCGCCTCACACCGATACCGCACTTGGCGCCCAGTCGGCATCGCCATAAGCACTTGCACCGATGTGGCGATGAGTCCGCGCCCCGCCCCGGTGAGCAGGAATGCATTGAGATTGGCACACGATTAATCCCGATCCCATCCCGAATGGAATCTGACATATACGTAACGGCCGTCTCATCTTCCCGTCAGCGGTGGCTTCGCAGAATACATACTGTGCAGTCGCACAAGGCATTGACAGAAATGCCTTCACGTTTGATTGAAAGGAGTGTAGAGATGAAAGCCAGGATTACCGCTGTTGTCGCCGCCACCGTGCTGAGCGCCATCGTAACCCC
>Ga0207864_1000111_pt1 | contig 132728 bp, 130 predicted proteins | sample HigsolmetaAR202D_FD_184834 | JGI IMG/M metagenome (GOLD analysis project Ga0207864, IMG submission 184834) | Ionic liquid and high solid enriched microbial communities from the Joint BioEnergy Institute, USA - AR20-2-D (SPAdes) (version 2) ...
AGTCGGCCGGCCACCAGTCCTGCGAATCGGTCATCAGGTCCAGCAGGTCCTTCTTCAGCGCGTAGTAGTCCAGCTTCCGGAACTCCTCGCGGTAGTTGAAGTCACGGCCCAGCGGATTGGACTTCTCCGAGTGCTGGCTCAGCAGGTCGAGCCGGAGCTGGTTGGGCCACCAGTCGCGGTTGGTGGTGCCGCCGCCGGCGACGCCTGCGACTTCGGCGTGGAATGGACACTTCGTTTCGGTCGTCGACATGGTGACTGCCCCTCTGCTGCAGGTGCCGCGCTTGCCGGCGGCGGGTGGAAGTACGGCGCGGCCCCGTCGGTGCCTTGCCGGTGTGCGTGGATGGAATCGGCCCCTTGCCGTGGGCCAGGTTCCGTAGCCGCAGTGAATGGTCGAGCTGAGGTTAGTAGGGCGGGGCAATCAATGAAAATTGTTAGTTGTGAAGCTTCCGATAGTGTGCGTCTATTTTTTTTGGACGCCTGTGACCGCCGAAAACGAGGGCCGTGGACGGCGTCGCCGTCCACGGCCCCGGGCCGGCCTCCCTCCGCGCGCGGAGGCCGGCGGCCCTTCGATTGAAGACTGGCTCCGGATGCGCGGCCGGATCACTCCGGGCGCGGCGTGGCCGCCGTGCTCGGCGGCAGCACCGGCACGGTGACCTGCGGCTGGCGGCCGGTCAGCGTCTTCAGGAAGCGGGTGATGGACTCGACCTCGGCCGCGTCGAGCTCATGGCCCAGCTGGCTGCTGCCCATGATCGCCACCGCCTGGCCCAGGTCCCACACCTTGCCGCTGTGGAAGTAGGGCGCGGTCAGCTCGACGTTGCGCAGCGGCGCGGCGCGGAACACGTACTCGTCCGAGGCGGTGTTGGTCACCGCGAAGCGGCCCTTGTCGTCGGCCGGCAGCACGTCGGCGCCCGGGCGCTCGACCACGCCGAACGGGTAGTAGGCCTGGCCGCCGAAGTTCGGCCCGGAATGGCAGGCCACGCAGCCCTTCTCGATGAACAGCGACAGGCCGCGCAGCTCGGCCGCGTCCAGGCTGTTCCTGCCGGCCAGGAACTGGTCGAAGCGCGAGTCGGGGGTCAGCAGGGTGGTCTCGAAGGCCTCCAGGGCGCGGGCCATGTTCTCGAAGCTCACCGGCTCGCGCTCGCCCGGGAAGGCGCGCTTGAACGCCTCCACGTAGGCCGGGATGCTGCGCAGGGTGGCCTCCACGCGCTCGGGCGTGTTGTTCATCTCCACGCTGGCCTGCACCGGGCCCTTGGCCTGCTCCTTCAGGTCGGAGGCGCGGCCGTCCCAGAACTGGGCGGCGTTGAGCACGGCGTTGAACACGGTGGGCGAGTTGCGCGGGCCCTTCTGCCAGCCGTGGCCGATCGAAGTCGGCACGTTGTCGGCGCCGCCGGTGGCGACGTTGTGGCAGGTGTTGCAGCTGATCACGTGGCTGCGCGACAGGCGCGGCTCGAACCACAGCGACTTGCCCAGTTCGATCTGCTCGGCGGTGATCGCCTGTCCGCGCACGCTGTCGACCTTCTTCGGGATCGGGCCGAACAGGGCCTTGGCGGTCTCGCGCAGGGAGGCCGCGTCGGGCGTATCGCCGGATGCGGCCGGCGCGGCCTGCAGGCCGGCGCAGGCCAGGGCAAGTGCGGTGGCCAGGGCGATGCTACGGGGACGCATTGGGGGGTGGTCTCCTGTTGGGTGGTCCAGGGGTGTTATCTATCGGCACGCGCCCGGGCGCATTGACCCCGATCAAGCCGCCTGGCGGCTATGCTTTTGGCACTGTCGCGCAGGGCTCCGACCCGTTCCGATGACCACGCGTGCCACGCGCCTGCTGCGGATGCTCGACGCGCTGCGCCAGCGGCGCGGGCCGGTGCGTGGCGCGCAGCTGGCCGAGCGGCTGGGCGTGAGCCTGCGCACGGTCTACCGCGACATTGAGGCCCTGCGCGCGCAGGGCGCGCGGATCGACGGCGACCCGGGCGTGGGCTACCGGCTGCGGCCGGGTTTCGTGATGCCGCCGCTGATGTTCCCGGCCGAGGAGCTGGAGGCGCTGGTGCTGGGCGCGCGCTGGGTGGCCGCGCACGCCGATCCGGAGCTGGCTGCCGCGGCCGGCCGCGCCCTGGACCGGATCGGCGGTGTGCTGCCCGGGCACCTGCGCCTGCAGCTGGACACCAGCGGCCTGTTCGCCCCGGAGTGGCGGCCGGCGCAGCCGGAGCCGTGGCTGCCGGCCCTGCGCCGCGCCATCCGCGACGAGCACGTGGTGCGGCTGCACTACGCCGACGCCGAGGGCCGCTGCACCGAGCGCCTGGTATGGCCCTTCGCCATGGCCTTCCTCGAGGACCGGCGCCTGATCGCGGCCTGGTGCGAGCTGCGTGGCGACTTCCGCCATTTCCGGGCCGACCGGGTGCGCGCCCTGGAGAGCACCGGGCGCCGCTACCCGGAGCCGCGCCACCGCCTGCTGCGGCGCTGGGAACAGGAACGCCTGCGCCACCACGAAGGCTGAGGGCGGTCCGCTGCTGACAGGAGCTGTCAGCAGGCACGGCCCACACTGCGCCCACCTCCCACCGACGATGGAGAAGCACGATGGGCAAGACGCTGACCTTCTACACCCACCCGATGTCGCGGGCGCGCATCACCCGCTGGATGCTGGAGGAGACCGGCCTGCCGTACGAGGAGGTCGTGCTCGACTTCGGCGCGCCGATGAAGTCGCCCGACTACCTGGCGATCAACCCGATGGGCAAGGTGCCGGCGATCCGCCACGGCGACCTGGTGGTCACCGAGAACGCCGCCATCTGCGCCTACCTGGCCGACCTGGTGCCGGAGAAGGGGCTGGCGCCGCCGCCGGGCTCGCCGGAGCGGGGCACGTACTACCGCTGGCTGTTCTTCCTCGCCGGGCCGGTGGAGGCCCTGTTCACCGCCAAGTACGCCGGTGCGCTGGCGCCGCCGTTCAGCGCCGGCTACGGCAGCGAGGCCGACGTGCTGCGCGTGCTGGAGCAGGCCGTGGCCGGGCGCACGCACCTGGTGGGCGACAGCTTCACCGCCGCCGATCTGATGATGGCGGCGTTCCTGGGGTACTACATGCGCATCGGCATGCTGGAGAGGCGGCCGGCCTTCGTCGCCTTCGCCGAGCACCACGCCGGACGCCCGGCCGCGCTGGCGGCCGGCGAGCGCGACGACGCGCTGGCCGCCGCCCATCCGCTGCCGGCGCAGGCCTGAGCCGGCAGCGGACCACCCGCCGGGGCCGACGCCCGCGCCACGGCACGGGCGCGGCCGGCCTCACAGCAGGGACTTGAGCCGGTACAGCGCCTCCAGCGCCTGCTTCGGGGTCAGCTCGTCCGGATCCAGCGCGGCCAGCGCCTCGTGCACGGCCGAGGGCGTGGCCGAGAACAGCGCGAACTGCTGCGGCTCGTCCAGCGCCTGCGGCCCCACCGCGGCGGCGTGGGTCTCGTGGCTGCGCTGCTCCAGCTCGGCCAGGCGGCGGCGTGCCTGCTGCAGGGTGGCCCTGGGCAGGCCGGCCAGCGCCGCCACCTGCAGGCCGAAGCTGCGGTTGGCCGCGCCTTCCTTGACCGTGTGCATGAACACCAGGCCGTCGCCGTGCTCCACCGCGTCCAGGTGCACGTTGGCGATGCCGTCCACGCCCGGTTCGCCGGCCAGCGCGGTCAGCTCGAAGTAGTGGGTGGCGAACAGGGTCCAGCAGCGGTTGACCATGGCCAGGTGGCGGGCCACCGCGTCGGCCAGGGCCAGGCCGTCGTAGGTGGAGGTGCCGCGGCCGATCTCGTCCATCAGCACCAGCGACTGCGGGGTGGCGTGGTGGAGGATGTAGCTGGTCTCGGCCATCTCCACCATGAAGGTGGACTGGCCGCGGGCCAGGTCGTCGCCGGCGCCGATGCGGGTGAGGATGCGGTCGATCGGGCCGATCACCGCGCGCGCGGCCGGCACGAAGCTGCCGATGTGCGCCAGCAGCACGATCAGCGCGGTCTGGCGCATGTAGGTGCTCTTGCCGCCCATGTTCGGCCCGGTGATCACCAGCATGCGCCGCGACCGGCCATCGCGGTCCTCGTACAGGTCCAGGTCGTTGGGCTCGAACGGCTCCTCGCGCACCGCCTCCACCACCGGGTGGCGGCCGCGCTCGATGCGCAGGCAGGGCGTGTCGGTCAGCTCCGGCTGCGACCAGTCCAGCGCCTGCGCGCGCTCGGCGAAGCAGGCCAGCACGTCCAGCTCGCTGAGCGCGGCGGCGCAGCGCTTGAGCGGCTCCAGGCGCGCGTTGAGCGCGTCCAGCAGCGCCTCGTACAGTGCCTTCTCCCGCGCCAGCGCGCGCTCGCGCGCCGACAGCACCTTGTCCTCGAAGGCCTTCAGCTCCTCGGTGATGAAGCGCTCGGCGCCGGTCAGGGTCTGGCGGCGGGTGTAGTGCACCGGCGCGCGCGCGGCCTGGGCCTTGCTGATCTCGATGTAGTAGCCGTGGACGCGGTTGTAGCCCACCTTGAGCGTGGGGATGCCGGTGGCCTCGCGCTCGCGCGCCTCCAGGTCCAGCAGGAACTGGTCGGCGTGGGTGGACAGCCGGCGCAGCTCGTCCAGCTCGGCGTCGTAGCCGTCGGCGATCACCCCGCCGTCGGCCAGCTTCAGCGGCGGCTGCGGCGCCACCGCGCGGGCCAGCAGCCCGGCGACCTCGCCGTGCTCGCCCAGCTCGGCCATCAGCGTGGCCAGGCGCGGCGAGTCCAGCGGTGCCAGCTGCGCGCGCAGCTCCGGCAGCAGGGCCAGGCCGTCGCGCAGGGTGGACAGGTCGCGCGGGCGTGCCGAGCGCAGCGCCACGCGGGTGAGGATGCGCTCCAGGTCGCCCAGGCCGCGGAAACGCTCGCGCAGGGCCTCGTCGGCGCGCTGCTCGATCAGCGTGGCCACGGCGTGGTGGCGCTCGCCCAGAACCTGGCGGTTGCGCAGCGGGCGGTGCAGCCAGCGCCGCAGCAGCCGCCCCCCCATTGGCGTGATGGTGCTGTCCAGCACGCCCAGCAGGGTGTGGCGGTGGTCGCCGTCCACCCGGCTGTCCAGTTCCAGGTGGCGGCGGGTGGCCGCGTTCATCACGATCGCGTCGCCGGCCGTCTCCGCCGCGATCGAGGTCAGGTGCGGCAGGTTCTGCTTCTGCGTCTCCTCGACGTAGCCCAGCAGGGCGCCGGCGGCGGCGATGGCCAGCGGCATGTCCTCGATGCCGAAGCCGGTCAGGTCGTGCACGCCGAAGAAGCGCAGCAGCTGGCGGCGGCCGCTGTCCGGGTCGAACAGCCACGGCGCACGCCGCCGCGTGGCCCCGTCGAACAGCAGCGGCGGCCAGCCTTCCTCGTCCGGAAGCAGCAGCTCGGCCGGTTCCAGCCGGGCCAGCTCGGCATTGAGCGCGTCCTCGTTCTCCACCTGGTTGACCAGGAAGCGGCCGCCGGCCAGGTCGGCCCAGGCCAGGCCGTAGCCGGAGCGGCCGCGCGCCACCGCCATCAGCAGGGTGTCGCGGCGCTCGTCCAGCAGTGCCTCGTCGGTCACCGTGCCCGGGGTGACGATGCGCACCACCTTGCGCTCGACCAGGCCCTTGCTGGCGGCCGGATCGCCGATCTGCTCGCAGATGGCCACCGACTCGCCCAGCGCCACCAGCCGCGCCAGGTAGCTCTCGTAGGAGTGCACCGGCACGCCGGCCATCGGGATCGGCGCGCCGGCCGAGCTGCCGCGCTGGGTGAGGGTGATGTCCAGCAGCCGCGCCGCCTTGCGGGCGTCGTCGTAGAACAGCTCGTAGAAGTCCCCCATCCGGAAGAACAGCAGCAGGTCCGGGTACTCCGCCTTGGCGGCGAAGTACTGCTTCATCAGCGGGGTGTGCTCGGGCGCGGCGGACTTGTCGGAGGTCCTGGTCATCGGGACGCGGAAGGTGCGGGGCCGCCGATTGTAGCGGCCCGCGCCTCAGCGCCGCAGCGCGCGCTGTCCCGGCGGTTCGGGCAGGTCGCCGTCGGCCACGACCACACGGTTGCGGCCGCCGCGCTTGGCCTGGTACATGGCCGCGTCGGCGCGGGCCAGCACCCGTGCGTAGTCGGGGTGGCCGTCCTGCACCGCCACGCCGATGCTGGCGGTCAGCGGCAGGTGGCCGCCGTCGGGCAGCGGCAGCGGGTTCTGCTCCAGGGTGCGGCGCAGGGCGTTGGCGATGGCGACCGCCTCGGTGCGGCCGACCGAGCCCAGCACCACCACGAACTCCTCGCCCCCGTAGCGGAACAGGTAGTCGCTGCTGCGGGTGTTCTCCTCCAGCAGCTGGGCCACGTGCTGCAGGGCGCGGTCGCCGGTCTCGTGGCCGTAGCGGTCGTTGATCGCCTTGAAGTGGTCCAGGTCCAGCATCAGCACGGCGAACTGCCGGCCGGTGTTGGTCTGCAGCGCCACCTCGCGGCGCAGCACGGTCGGCAGGAAGCGGCGGTTGAGCAGGCGGGTCAGGGCGTCGCGGCCGGCCTCCAGGTCGCCGATGCCCTCGAACATCATCGCGACCAGATGGCGGATGCGCCCGGCCCAGCCGCGCACGTCGTCCAGCAGCGCACGGCGCGCCGCCGCGTCGGCCGCCGGCAGGCGCTGGCGCAGCTCGGCGTCGATGCGCGCGGCCAGCTGCGACACCTCCCGGGTTTCGGCGGTGTCGCCGAAGCTGGCCAGGCCCTTGTGCATGAACCACAGGCCGAACTCCGAGCGGGAGAGCAGCAGCGGCTCCACCGGGCCGGGCTGCTCGGCGGTCAGCGCGTACAGCAGGGCGTTCTCCCACGACAGCAGCAGCGCGCGCTGGCGCTCGCGCTCGGTGCTGACGTTCTGGATCAGCGAGAACAGGCGGAAGGAGCCGTCCAGCTCGGCGGCCGCATCGCGCGAGCTGGCGTAGGAGCGGCCCATCGCCTCCAGGGCCAGGTCCATCAGCGCGTCCACCAGGATCACCGCCTCCAGGGCCTGCCCCTGGTCGCGCGCGCGGGCGCGGATGTCCTCGTACAGGCGCTGCTTGAGCAGGCGCATGCCGCGCCCGACCAGGTCCACCGGGATGCCGATGCGCGCATGCACCTGGCCGACGTGCTCCTGCAGCCGGTGCAGCGCCTCCGCCTCCGCCGGCGGCGAGGCCAGCAGCTGCAGCAGCCAGCGCCGCAGCGAGGGCTTGAGCCGCTCCTGCACCTGCCCGGGGTCGAGGAAGCGGCTGGCGCGCCGGTCGCCGAGCAGCTCGGTGTAGAACAGGTCGGCCAGGGCGGGCGCGGTGGCGGTGGTGGCCTCCGCCACCAGCGTGCCGGCCGGCGAGCGCGTGCCGGCGATGTACTGCTCCCACCGGGCGAGCAGGCGCGGGTCGGCCGGAGGGCGTGCTTCGGAGGCTGTGGATCGGGAAGGCATGGCCGGGATTGTCGCCCGTGGCTCCGTCCCAGCGCCTGAACACTCCCCGTGGACGGGCTTGACACGGCAGGGAGCAGGGACCGGCGCGCGCGGCGGATGTAATAGTCTCCGCTGCCCGGATCGCCCATAGTCGCGCCCATGGACCACGACGTTGCCAAGCTTCCGCGGCTCCAGGGCGCCGGCGTGCGGCAGGGGCCGGGTGGTTCCGGCCACGGGCACGGCCCCGGTGGCGGTGACCCCCATGACCACCACCACGCGGACGGGGACCACGTCCACGGTGACGGCCAGGCGGGCCGCCACCATCACCATCATCATCACCACGGCCTGGGCGGGCACAGCCACGTGCCGGCCGAAATCCGCCACGAGAAGCCGCTGTGGTGGGCGCTGGGCCTGACCGCCACGGTGCTGCTGGCCGAGCTGGCCGGCGGCTGGCTGACCGGCAGCCTGGCCCTGCTGTCGGACGCGGCCCACATGGCCACCGACGTGCTGGCCCTGGCCATCGCCCTGGTGGCGGTGCGCCTGGCACGGCGCCCGCCGGACGCGCGCCGCACCTACGGCTATGCCCGCTTCGAGGCCCTCGGCGCGCTGGCCAACGGCAGCCTGCTGTTCGTGCTGGCCGGCTACATCCTGTGGGAAGCGGTGCAGCGGGTGCTGGAGCCGCGGCCGGTGGCCAGCGTGGGCATGCTGGCGGTGGCGGTGCTGGGCCTGGCCTGCAATCTGGTGGCGATGAGGCTGCTGCACGCCGGGGCGGGGCAGAGCCTCAACCTCAAAGGCGCCTACCTGGAGGTGTGGAGCGACATGCTCGGCTCGCTGGCGGTGATCCTGGCCGCGGTGCTGATCCGCCTCACCGGCTGGTACTGGGTGGACCCGCTGCTGGCGGTGCTGCTGGGCCTGTGGGTGCTGCCGCGTACCTGGGTGCTGCTGCGCGAGGCCGGCAACGTGCTGATGGAGGGTGTGCCACGCGGGGTGGACGTGGATGCGGTCCGCGCCAGCCTGCAGGCCCATCCGCAGGTGGACAGCGTGCACGACCTGCACGTGTGGGCGCTGGCCTCGCGCACCCCGGCGCTGACCGCGCACGTGGTGGTGGCTGCCGGCGACCACGAGCGGGTGCGGCGCGAGCTGGCCGGCACCCTGCGCGAGCGGCACGGCATCGCCCACGTCACCCTGCAGCTGGAGTCCGGCCGCGAGGCCTGCGCCGGCTGCGACGGGCACGGGCACTGACCGGCCGCCGGGGCGGCACCGGGGGCACCGGGCAGACAGGCGCCGGCGTTTGGGCTAAAACGGCCCGATCCCACCCCGCCCGGTCGCCCCGATGCAAAGCCCTTCCGATGCGCAGCTGCGCCAGCAGGCCCAGGCCCTGGGCGAGCGGCTGCGCGCCGCCCGCGACGTCCTGGTCACCGCCGAGAGCTGCACCGGCGGCTGGATCGCCAAGTGTCTGACCGACATCCCCGGCTCCTCGGAGTGGTTCGACTGCGGCATGGTCGCCTACAGCTACGAGGCCAAGCAGGCCCTGCTGGGGGTGCGCCCGCAGACCCTGGAGGAGCACGGCGCGGTCAGCCGTGAGACCGCCATCGAGATGGTCTCCGGCGCGCTGGTCCACTCCGGCGCCACCGTCGCGGTGGCGGTGACCGGCATCGCCGGCCCCGGTGGCGGCAGCCCCGGCAAGCCGGTGGGCACGGTGTGGATCGCCTGGAAGCGGCGCGGCGGCTACGCCCGCGCCGAGGTGTTCCACTTCGGCGGCGACCGCGAGGCGGTGCGCCGGCAGACCGTCGGCCGTGCGCTGCAGGGCGTGGAGGCGCTGCTGCCGTGAGGCCGCACCGCCGCCGCGGGGAGGTGCGCTGATGTGGGAGAGCCTGGGCACGGTCCGCGACCTGGGGCGCCTGCAGCAGATCGCCTCGGTGCTGGTGGCCTATGGCTTCGGCGACGTGGTCCGCCGCATCGGCCTGGCCGGCGCGCTGGAGCGTGCCGGGCGCATGCTGCACTGGCAGGACCCGGAGGCGCTGGCGCACATGCCGCCGCCGGTGCGGGTGCGCCGCGCGCTGGAAGAGCTGGGGCCGACCTTCGTCAAGCTCGGGCAGATGCTGGCCACCCGCGTGGACCTGCTGCCGCCGGAGTGGACCGCCGAGCTGGGCAAGCTGCAGAACGCGGTGCCGGCGGTACCGTTCGAGCAGATCCGACCGCAGCTGGTCGAGGACCTGGGCGCCGGGCCGGAGGAGGTGTTCGCCCGCATCGAGCAGACCCCATTGGCCGCCGCCTCGCTGGCCCAGGCGCACCGCGCCTGGCTGGCCGACGGCAGCGCGGTGGTGCTGAAGGTCCGCCGGCCGGGCATCCGCGACACCGTCGAGGCGGACCTGCGCCTGCTGGCGCGCGCGGCCGAGATCATCGAGGCGCGCGCCCCCGACCTGCGCCGCTACCGCCCGGCCCGGGTGGTGCACGAGTTCGCCCTGTCGCTGCGCCGCGAGCTGGATTTCGCCGGCGAAGGCCGCAACGCCGAGCGCATCGCCGCCAACTTCGCCGGCCACGACGGCATCGTCGTGCCGAAGGTGTACTGGCAGTGGACCTGCGAGCGGCTCAACGTGCAGCAGTTCCTGGAGGGCATCCCCGGCACCGACCTGGCCGCGGTGGACGCGGCCGGCCTGGACCGCAGGGCCCTGGCCCGCACCGGCGCGGACATCGTGCTGAAGATGGTGCTGGAGGACGGCTTCTTCCATGCCGACCCGCACCCCGGGAACATCTTCTACCTGCCGGACGGGCGCATCGGCGTGATCGACTTCGGCATGGTCGGGCGCGTGTCCGCCGGGCGCCGCTTCCAGATCGTGCAGCTGCTGCACGGGCTGGTGGCGCGCGAGCCGGAGGCGGTGGCCGCGGTGCTCGCCGAGTGGGCCGAGGGCAGCGGCGAACCGGACGAGGCGCGCCTGCAGGCCGACATCGGCGCCTTCGTGGACCAGTACCACGGGGTGCCGCTGAAGGACCTGCACATGGGCCAGATGCTGCTGGACGTGACCGCGATCCTGCGCGAGCACGGCCTGAGCCTGCCGCCGGACCTGGCGCTGATGGTCAAGGCCTTCCTCACCCTGGAGGGCATGGGCCGGCAGCTGGACCCGGACTTCGACATGGCCTCCGCGGCGGCGCCCTACCTGGAGCAGGCGCTGCTCAGGCACTGGCTGCCGTCGGCCGTGTTGCGGCGCGGCCGGCGCGGGCTGCGCGAGGCGCTGGCCCTGGCCGGGGACATGCCGCGCGAGGTGCGCCGGTTGCTGCGCATGGCCCGGCGCGGGCGCCTGCACATGCAGATGGACGTGACCACGCTCAAGGCCTTCGGCGACCAGGTGGACCGGGCCGCCAACCGCCTGACCATGGGCGTGGTCACCGCCGCGCTGGTGATCGGCTCCTCGATCGTGATGCACAGTGCCGGCGGCGGCGTGCCCAGCCGCTGGCTGCTGGCGCTGGGCGTGGCGGGCTTCGTCGGTGCGGTGCTGGCCGGGCTGTGGATCCTGCTGTCCATCTGGCGCAGCGGGCGCGGCTAGGCGGGAAGGGCGGGCTTGCGCGGCGGCGGCGTTAGCAGTATTACTACTAACCATGCAGCTGACCGACACCCAGCAGGCCATCCTGGCCATGATCGCCGAGCGGATCGGGAGCGAGGGCATGCCGCCCTCGCAGGCCGAGATCGCCCGTGCCTTCGGCTTCAAGGGCGTGCGCGCCGCGCAGTACCACCTGGAGGCGCTGGAGGCCGCCGGGGCCATCGAGCGGCTCCCCGGCCGCGCCCGCGGCATCCGCCTGAAGGTGGCCCCGGTTCCGCCGCAGGGCGAGCTGCCCCTGCCTCCGGCCGCCGACGACGCCCTGCGCCTGCCGATCCTCGGCCGGGTCGCGGCCGGCGACCCGATCGGCGCCGACGTGCCCACCGACCTGGCCGAGAGCTTCGTGGTCCTGGACCGGGTGCTGTTCTCCCCGGCGCCGGACTACCTGCTGCGCGTGCAGGGCGATTCCATGCGCGACGAGGGCATCTTCGACGGCGACCTGATCGGCGTGCACCGCACCCGCGAGGCCCGCTCGGGCCAGATCGTGGTGGCGCGGGTGGACGACGAGATCACGGTCAAGCTGCTGAAGATCGGCAAGGACCGCATCCGCCTGCTGCCGCGCAACCCGGACTACGCGCCCATCGAGGTGCTGCCGGACCAGGACTTCGCCATCGAGGGCCTGTACTGCGGCCTGGTCCGGCCCAACCGCTGATGGCGGCGCGGCGCCCCGGCCCGGGATTTTCCGACGCCGCGGCAGGCCGGGCGACGATGGCGCCGGCCCGGCCGGGCGCTCAGGATCCGGTCCGCCGGGCGCCGTCGCAGCCTGTGCGACCGGGACGCCGCACACTTGCTCCCACCTGATCACTGACACCCCGAGGACATCCCGATGGACGAGAACAAGAAGCGCGCCCTTGCCGCGGCCCTGAGCCAGATCGAGAAGCAGTTCGGCAAGGGCTCGGTCATGCGCATGGGCGACCGCGCGATCGAGGCGGTCGAGGTCGTGCCGACCGGCTCGCTGATGCTGGACCTGGCCCTGGGCATCGGGGGCCTGCCCAAGGGGCGCGTGGTGGAGATCTACGGTCCGGAATCCTCGGGCAAGACCACCCTGACCCTGCAGGCCATCGCCCAGTGCCAGAAGCAGGGCGGCACCGCCGCCTTCATCGACGCCGAGCACGCGCTGGACCCGATCTACGCGGCCAAGCTGGGCGTGAACGTGGACGACCTGCTGGTGTCGCAGCCGGACACCGGCGAGCAGGCCCTGGAGATCGCCGACATGCTGGTGCGCTCCGGCTCGGTGGACATCCTGGTGGTGGACTCGGTGGCCGCGCTGACCCCGAAGGCCGAGATCGAGGGCGAGATGGGCGACCAGCTGCCCGGCCTGCAGGCGCGCCTGATGAGCCAGGCCCTGCGCAAGCTCACCGCCAACATCAAGCGCTCCAACACCCTGGTGATCTTCATCAACCAGCTGCGCATGAAGATCGGCGTGATGATGCCCGGACAGAGCCCGGAGACCACCACCGGCGGCAACGCGCTGAAGTTCTACGCCTCGGTGCGCCTGGACATCCGCCGCATCGGCTCGATCAAGAAGGGCGACGAGATCATCGGCAACCAGACCAAGATCAAGGTCGTCAAGAACAAGCTGGCGCCCCCGTTCAAGCAGGTGGTCACCGAGATCCTCTACGGCGAGGGCATCTCGCGCGAGGGCGAGCTGATCGACATGGGCGTGGACGCCAAGCTCGTGGAGAAGTCCGGCGCCTGGTACAGCTACAACGGCGAGCGCATCGGCCAGGGCAAGGACAACGCCCGCACCTACCTGCGCGAGAACCCGGAGCTGGCGGCCAAGCTGGAGGCCGAGCTGCGCGAGAAGTTCCAGCCGGCCCAGGCCGTGCGCGACGAGGACGGGCTGGGCGACGAATGAGGTGCCGGCCCCCCGCCGCGGTGCTGTCAGTGACGCCGCGGCGGGGGGCGGTGCCCTCACTCCGGGCGGGCCGCCGCCGCGCGGCCTGACCCGGCGGGCGGGAAGCTGATGGCCACCGATCCGCGGTTCCTGGAATACGTGCCGGAACAGGCAGCACCGGGCCCGGGCCTGTCGGCCCGGCGCATGTGCGGCGGGCACGGTCTGTACCTGGACGGCCGCTTCGCTGCCGGGGCCGCCGACGCCTCGCTGTTCCTCGGGCCCACGCGCGCCGGCCACGCCCTGCCGCCGGACGCGCCCGGCGCCCGGCCGCACCCCGGCGCCAGGGTTTCCATCCGCAAGCCGGCCGCCGGCCGGCCCCACCGTGGCAGAGCCGCGGCCTGCCGCGCCGTATCCTGAGCCGATGACCGATTCGCCTTCCCGTCGCCGGCCGCGTACCCCGCAGACCCCCGTCCAGCGCGCGCTGGGCCTGCTGGTGCGGCGCGAGCACTCGCGCAAGGAGCTGGCACGCAAGCTGGCCGCGCGCGGGGTGGATGCGGAGGAGGCCAGCGCCGCGGTGGAGCGCCTGGCCGGGGAGGGCTGGCAGAGCGACGAGCGCTTCGCCGAATTCCTGGTGCGCAACCGCGCCTCGGCCGGCTACGGGCCGCGCTACATCCAGGCCGAGCTGGCCACCCACGGCCTGGCCGGGGAGGTGGGCCGGGCCGCGCTGGAGGCCTTCGAGGGCGACTGGACGCAGATCGCCCGTGACCTGGTGGCCCGCCGCTTCGGGGCGGGGCTGGCCGAGGATCCGGTGCGGCGGCGCAAGGCCGCCGACCTGCTGGCCCGGCGCGGCTTCGACGCCGACGCCATCCGCGCCGCCACCCGCTGGGACCCGGACGAGTTCTGAGGGCGACCGCCCGGCCGCCGGCGCGGGCCGTTTCCGCGCGGTTCCGCCGTAGGCGTGCCGCGCTCTGCTACCCTTTGCAGGTCGATTTCATGTCCTTCCGGGCAGGCGCGGGCCGCCGTCCCGGCCGGACCCGTCCCCAGCCGAAGCCAGATGACCCCCACCACCTTCACCACCGCGCGCATCCGCGCCGACTTCCTCGAGTTCTTCCGGAACAAGGGCCACACCATCGTGCCGTCCGCGCCGCTGGTGCCCGGCAACGACCCGACCCTGCTGTTCACCAACTCGGGCATGGTCCAGTTCAAGGACGTGTTCCTGGGCGCGGAGAAGCGCAGCTACGTGCGCGTGGCCGACGTCCAGCGCTGCCTGCGTGCCGGCGGCAAGCACAACGACCTGGACTCGGTCGGCTATACCGCCCGCCACCACACCTTCTTCGAGATGCTGGGCAACTGGTCCTTCGGCGACTACTTCAAGAAGGAGGCCATCACCTGGGCGTGGGAGCTGCTGACCGGGGTGTGGAAGCTGCCGAAGGAGCGGCTGCTGGTCACCGTGTACCACACCGACGACGAGGCCTACGCCATCTGGCGCGACGAGGTCGGCCTGCCCGAAGACCGCATCATCCGCATCGGCGACAACAAGGGCGCGCCCTACGCCTCGGACAACTTCTGGCAGATGGCCGACACCGGCCCGTGCGGCCCCTGCACCGAGATCTTCTACGACCACGGCCCGGAGATCCCCGGTGGTCCCCCGGGCTCGCCGGACGAGGACGGCGACCGCTTCATCGAGATCTGGAACCTGGTGTTCATGCAGTTCGACCGCCAGCCCGACGGCACCCTGGTGCCGCTGCCGGCGCCCTGCGTGGACACCGGCATGGGCCTGGAGCGCCTGGCCGCCGTGCTGCAGCACGTGCACAGCAACTACGAGATCGACCTGTTCCAGGCGCTGATCCGCAAGGCCGCCGAGCTGACCGGCACGACCGACCTGGAGAACAAGTCGCTGCGCGTGATCGCCGACCACATCCGCGCCAGCGCCTTCCTGATCGTGGACGGCGTGCTGCCCTCCAACGAGGGTCGCGGCTACGTGCTGCGCCGGATCATCCGCCGCGCCCTGCGCCACGGCTGGATGCTGGGCGTGCGCCAGCCGTTCTTCCACAAGCTGGTGGACGCGCTCATCGAGCAGATGGGCGAGGCCTATCCGGAGCTGCCGGCCGCGCGCGACATGGTCGTGCGCGCGCTCAAGGCCGAGGAGGAGCGCTTCGCCGAGACCCTGGACTCGGGCATGCGCATCTTCGAGGAGGTGGCCGCGCGCGCCGAGGGCGGCGTGATCCCGGGTGCGGACGTGTTCCGCCTGTACGACACCTACGGCTTCCCGGTGGACCTGACCGCGGACATGGCGCGCGAGCGCGGCATGAGTGTGGACATGGCCGGCTTCGAGGCCGCGATGGAACACCAGCGCGAGGCCGCGCGCGCGGCCGGCAAGTTCGCCAACACCACCGGCCTGCCGGCCGAGCTGGTGGCGCAGCTGACCCCGACCGTGTTCCTGGGCTACGAGCGCCTGGACGCGGACAACCTGCGCGTGGTGGCGCTGCTGAAGGACGGAGTGCCGGTGCAGGCGGTGGACGAGGGCGGACAGGCCGTGGTGATCCTGGACCGCACTCCGTTCTACGCCGAGTCCGGCGGCCAGGTCGGCGACACCGGCGTGCTGGCCGCCTCCGGCGTCGAGTTCGCGGTGGAGGACACGCAGAAGTTCGCCGGCCAGTTCCACGGGCACATCGGCCGCCTGGTGCGCGGCGCGCTGAAGGTCGGCGACCTGCTGGCCGGCTCGGTGGACAGTGCCCGCCGCGCCGCCACCGTGCTCAACCACTCGGCCACCCACCTGCTGCACGGCGCGCTGCGCGGCCTGCTGGGCACGCACGTGGCGCAGAAGGGCTCGCTGGTGGCGCCCGACCGCCTGCGCTTCGATTTCTCGCACTTCCAGCCGGTGGCCGACGGGGAGCTGGCCGAGATCGAGCGCCGGGTGAACGCCGAGGTCCGCGCCAACCACCCGGTGGTGGTGCAGGAGATGGGCATGCAGGAGGCCATCGACGCCGGTGCCATCGCCCTGTTCGGCGAGAAGTACGGCGAGCGCGTGCGCGTGGTGAAGATGGGCCCGTCGGTGGAGCTGTGCGGCGGCACCCACGTGGGCCGCACCGGCGACATCGGCCTGTTCAAGATCGTGAGCGAGAGCGGCGTGTCCGCCGGCGTGCGCCGCATCGAGGCGCTGACCGGCCAGGCCGCGCTGGACCACGTGGCCGCCGAGGAGCGGCGCCTGCAACAGGCCGCCGGCCTGCTGGGCGGCAGCCCGGCCGACCTGGTGGAGAAGATCCGCCAGCTGGCCGAGAAGCAGAAGCGCCTGGAGCGCGAGCTGGAGTCGCTCAAGGCCAAGGCCGCCGCCGGCGCCACCGCCGACCTGGCGTCCTCGGCCGTGGACGTGGCCGGCGTGAAGGTGCTGGCCGCGCGCCTGGAGGGCTTCGACGCCAAGGCCCTGCGCGAAGCGGTGGACCGCCTCAAGCAGCAGCTGGGCGACGTGGTCGTGGTCCTGGCCGGCGCGAAGGACGGCAAGGCCGCGCTGGTGGCGGGCGTGAACGGCAGCGCAACGGGGCGGGTCAAGGCCGGCGAACTTCTGGCCCACGTGGCCGGTCGGATCGGAGGCAAGGGCGGCGGACGCCCGGACCTGGCCCAGGGTGGTGGCGAGGACGGGCCCGCCCTTGCCCTTGCGCTCGAGGAGGTGCCCGGCTGGGTCCGGGAGCGCCTGCAGTAGGGATCGGCGCGACTTGCGACTCTTGTCGGTGCGATGGTGGGGGCCTTAGGATTCCACCCTTTGCCGGGCACTGCCGGGCAATCCTTGCGATGGTTTAGCGCGGCTCCCCCCACCGAACCGACGCGCAGCGAGCCGAGGTTCGCCGGCGCCATGGAGACTGACCACAATGCTGATTCTGACCCGCCGCGTAGGCGAAACCCTGATGATCGGCGATTCGATCACCGTCACCGTGCTCGGGGTCAAGGGCAACCAGGTGCGGATCGGAATCACCGCGCCCAAGGACGTGGCCGTGCACCGCGAAGAGATCTACCAGCGCATCCAGCGCGGCGAGCAGCCGGCCTCCGGCGAGGCGGCCGGCGGCAGCGGCGAGTGACAGGAAAGGTTTGCCCGGCGACGCCGCAGCCTGTATCCTTTCGCGGCCCGCGGCGAAGCGCCCGCGGGGCCGATACGGAGTGATGCCCGAGAGGCCGAAGGGGCTCCCCTGCTAAGGGAGTATAGGGCCAAAAGCTCTATCGAGGGTTCGAATCCCTCTCACTCCGCCAGTTCAAGCCTTGAAAGCCCGCAGAGATGCGGGCTTTCGGTTTTCCGGGGCGTTCCATCCCACGCTTTGCCCCATGTCCGGCCGGCAGGTCTCCTGCGGCCAGGCCTGTGCCTGGCCGCAGGTTCCTGGCCAGGCTGACTCCAGGCCGCTGGTCGCAGCGGCTTTTTTGTTGCCCGCGACATGCCCCCTGCGCGGGCGCCGGGCCGTCGCGGTGCCGGTCGTGTCCGCGCGGCACTGCGCCCATCCTGTGCGCGCCTCGCGCAGCACCTGGTCGCCGGTGGCCCGGCCATGGCCGTCGTTGATGGACTCGAGGCGGTCGATGTCGGCGATGGCGGCATCGTGCGTGCGCCCCGGCCGCGCGTGGCGCGCCCGGCGGACACCCGCATGAGGCGGGCGGGGTTGTGGATGCAGGTCGGCGCGTCGCGCGTGTTCCCTCGTCCAGCCGCGCGTTGCACGAGGCCGGCGGAGCGGCACAGGCGCAGGCAGGGGGCGGCAGCAGCGCGGCGCGACCGGCACCGCGCCGCCCGGGCCCCGCGGCGTGATCCGGCAAGCCGGCGGGGCAAAAAAAAGCTGCCGACGTTTCCGTCGGCAGCCTTCTGAAAAAGTGGCGCGCCCGGAGAGATTCGAACTCCCGACCGCCTGGTTCGTAGCCAGGTACTCTATCCAGCTGAGCTACGGGCGCGCTGCGAGGATGGAAATTATGCGGGATCCCGTGAGCGTTCGTCAACGGTCTGCGCCGCGGTCCGTGAAAAAAATTCGTGGACCAGTGCCCGGGCCAGGCGGGCCGGCTGCTTCATCCAGCCGAAGTGGTCCGCGGGCACGCCAAGTTTACGTGCATCCAGGTGGATGATCGAGGCCGTTGCCTGCGGCAGCTTGTCCAGCAGCGCCTGCAGCGAGCTGCGCGGGGCCAGCCAGTCGTCCTCCAGCACCACGCCGGCCACCGGCAGGCGCAGGCCGTGCATGCCGGCCTCCAGGTCGGCGTCCAGGCCCGCGGCGGCGTAGTGGTTGGTCAGGCCGACCCTGGCCCAGTCGGCGATCAGGCCGCGCGCCTCGGTGCCGCCGAAGCCGATGCGGCGGCCGTGCAGCGCGCCCTGGCGCCGTGCCAGCCACGGCAGGAAGCGGTAGGCCGCCGGCAGCAGCCAGCGGCGCGGACGCGGGAAACTGCGCCACCACGGGGTGCCGCTGGCCACCAGCCACAGACCGGCGAAGGCCCGTGGATGCTGGCCGGCGAAGCAGCAGGCCAGCTGCCCGCCGAGGCTGTGCCCGCCCAGCAGCAGCGGCGCGGCGTCGCCGCCGTCCAGCGCGGCCAGGCTGGCCGGCAGGTCGAGGGCGAGCAGCTCGCGGTAGCCCCAGTCGCATTCGCGCGAGGCGCGCAGCGAGCTGCTGCCGTTGCCGCGCCACTCGTGCAGCCACACGGCGATGTCCAGCGCGGCCAGCGCATCGGCCAGCGGCAGGTAGTGGCGCGCGCCCACGCCCAGTGCCGGCAGCCACAGCAGGCGCGCGCGCGGCTGCTGTGGCAGTCGCGCCAGCAGGGTCCAGCGGTGGCCGTCCGCGGCCCGGACGGCGATCTCCCGGTCCTGTGCGCTCATCGGCCGGGCAGGGTGGCGAAATGGTCGAGCACGGCCACGTCGCCGCGACCGGGGCGGTAGTGGGCGCGCAGCGCGGCATGCACGTAGTCCACCGCGGCGGTGCAGGCCTGGCGCAGGGGCAGGCCGCGGGCCAGGTTGGCCGCCACCGCCGAGGCCAGCGTGCAGCCGGTGCCGTGCGCGTCCAGCGCCAGGCGCGGATGCGCGGTGCGCAGCTCGCCCTCGGCGTCGGCCAGGATGTCCACCACCTCGCCGCCGCCCTGCAGGTGCCCGCCCTTGAGCAGCACGGCCGAGGCGCCGAGCGCACGCAGCGCGGCGGCGGCTTCGGCCATCGCCTCCAGGTCCGGGATCTTCCGGCCCAGCAGCAGCTCGGCCTCGGGCAGGTTGGGGGTGGCCACCGTGGCCAGCGGCAGCAGGCGGGTGCGCAGCGCGTGCAGCGCGTCCTCCTCCAGCAGGCGCGCGCCGGAGGTGGCCACCATCACCGGGTCAAGCACCACGTGCGGCGGGCGGTGCTTCTCCAGCGCGCGGGCCACGGTCTCGATCACCGCGGCGCTGGCCAGCATGCCCAGCTTGACCGCGCGGATGTCGAAGTCCTCGAAGCAGGCGTCGATCTGCGCCTCCAGGAACTCCACCGGCGGCACGTGCACCGCGGTCACGCCGCGGGTGTGCTGGGCGGTGAGCGCGGCCAGCGCGGACAGGCCGTGCACACCGTTGGCGGCGAAGGCCTTCAGGTCGGCCTGGATGCCCGCGCCGCCGCCGGAGTCGGAGCCGGCGATGGTCAGGGCCGAGATCACGGTTGGGGTCTGCATGGCCTCATTGTGCCGCGCCAGGCGCGGATCGTGGGTGGTCCGCGGAGGCGCCGACGATGGACTGGGCCAGTTTCAGGGCGCGGTCGAAGTTGGAGGCCAGGCGCAGGCCGCCGGTCCAGCCCTCCATGCCCATCTGCACCAGCACCCGGTTCGGCTGCTCCTGCAGGCCGGAGACCACCAGCACGATGCCCTCGCGGTGGCAGCGCTCGGCCAGCTTGCGCAGGGCGTGCACGCCGCTGGCGTCGATCACCGGCACCAGGCGCATGCGCAGGATCAGCACCTTCGGCTTTTCGAAGAACTGGTCCAGCAGGCTGTCCAGGCGGTTGGCCGCGCCGAAGAACAGCGGGCCGCCGATCTGGTACGCCTCCACGCCCGGCGGCAGGCGCAGGCGCTGCTGCTCGTCGCGGGCGCGCGCGGCCGCATCGTCCAGGTCGTCGTCGGTGGCGCGCACGCCGGAGCTGATCTCCACCGACTCGGACATGCGGTACATGAACACCAGCGCGGCCACGACCACGCCGGCCTCGATGGCCACGGTCAGGTCGAAGAACACGGTCAGGAAGAAGGTCAGCAGCAGCACCACGCGGTCGCCCCACGGCGCCGACAGGGTGGTGCGGAAGTGCTCGTACTCGCTCATGTTCCAGGCCACCACCAGCAGCACCGCGGCCAGCGCGGCCAGTGGCACGTAGCGCATCAGCGGCGCCAGCAGCAGCATGAACAGCAGCAGGTAGCCGGCGTGCAGCATGCCCGACACCGGCGAGCGCGCGCCGGCACGGATGTTGGTGGCCGTGCGCGCCAGCGCGCCGGTGGCCGGCAGGCCGCCGAACAGCGCCGAGGCCGCGTTGGCCACGCCCTGCGCCACCAGCTCGCCGTTGGAGCGGTGGCGGCCGCCGGTCATGCCGTCGGCGACCACCGCCGACAGCAGCGATTCCACGCCGGCCAGGAAGGCGATGGTGAAGGCGCTGGGCAGCAGCTCGAAGGTGCGCTCGAACGGGATGCGCGGGAAGTCGAAGCTGGGCAGCGCCGAAGGCAGCTCGCCGAAGCGGCTGCCGATGGTGTCGGTGGGCAGGCCGAAGGCGGTGGTGGCCACGGTGCACACCAGCAGCGCGATCAGGAAGCCCGGCCACTTCGGCTTCCAGTAGCGCAGGCCGACGATCACCGCCAGGCCGAGCACGGTCATGGCCACGGTGGCCGGCTGGGTGGTGGCGATGTGCGCGGCGTAGGCGGCCCAGCGTTCGGTGAACTCGGCCGGCACCTGCTCCATCCGCAGGCCCAGCGCGTCCTTGACCTGCGAGGAGAAGATGGTCACGGCGATGCCGGCGGTGAAGCCGGTGATCACCGGCTGCGGCATGTACTTCATCAGCGTGCCCAGGCGCAGCAGGCCGGCGGCGACGAGCATCAGCCCGGCCAGCAGCGTGCACAGGATCAGGCCGCCGTAGCCGAACTTCTGGATGACCACGAACACCACCGGGATGAAGGCCGCGGTGGGACCGCCGATCTGGACCCGCGAGCCGCCCAGCGCGGAGATCAGGAAGCCGGCGATGATCGCCGTGTGCAGGCCCTTCTCCGGCGTCGTGCCCGAAGCGATGGCCAGGGCCATGGCCAGGGGCAGGGCGACGATGGCCACGGTCAGGCCGGCGATGGCGTCGGCGCGCAGGCTGCGCAGGTCGTAGCCCTCGCGCAGCGTGGTGACCAGCTTGGGTTCGAACTGTTGCAGGCAGGTGCGCAGCCGGGTGGCGTCCATTACCTACTCCCGTCGATGCTCCGGTTCGGGCGCGCCGCTGTCGTCGGGCGTGCTGCCCGGCCGGCGCAGCAGACGCAGGGCGTGGTGGCGATAGATGACGTAGCCGATGCCGGTGGCGCCGGTCAGCGCCGCCGGGATGGCCAGGGCGTGGTAGCCCAGGGCGCGGAAGCTCCAGGTGCCGATGATGCCACCGGCCAGGAAGCCGCTGATGATCAGCCCGCTGAGGGTCAGCCGCCGCATCGGCAGGGGCAGCCCGCGCAACAGGTGGCCCAGGCCGATGCCCAGGTCGGTGAACATGCCTGACAGGTGGGTGGTGCGCACCACCGCGCCGCTGTAGGTGGTCACCATGGCGTTCTGCAGGCCGCAGGCCATGGCCGCCAGCAGCGCGCCGTTGAGCTGCTGGCGGAAGAACAGGGGGATGGCGGCCAGCAGCAGCGCCGCTTCCAGGGCCAGGGCCACGCCGTAGCGGCGGCCCAGGCGCAGGGTGCTGTCCTGGATGACCAGGCCGCTGAGCATCGCGCCCAGACTGAAGGCGATCAGCACCGCCCACAGGTGGCGCACCGCGCGCCAGTTGCCGTCGGCCAGCGCCGTGCCCAGCTGGGTGGTGGTGCCGGTGAGGTGGCTGACGGCCAGGTGCTCGAAGCCGAGGAAGCCCACCGCGTTGACCATGCCGGCGATGCCGGCGAGGGTGATCGCACCCACCCACACCCAGCGTGGCAGCCGCGTGTTCATGCCTGTGCGGGAGCCTGCCGGCGCATCAGGCCGGGTCCTTGAGGCGCACGCCGCGGCCGCGGCCGGTGCTGGGCTGGTCCTCGCCGATCAGTTCGATGCCGGCGGCGTTGAGCGCGCCGACCACCTTGGTCAGGGTGTCGACCACGCCGCGCACGGTACCGGTGCTGGCCTCCATGCGCTGGATGGTGGGCAGGGACACGCCGGCCAGCTCGGCCAGGCGGCGCTGGTCGATGCCGAGCAGGGCACGGGCGGCTCGCAATTGGGCGGCGGTGATCATGGCCGGACTTCCAGACCGGCCATTATCCGGCCGCAGCCCTGGTGATGCAAGCAGAAGACATCACCAATGATGTTTTGGACATCAAGTGCCCGTCACAGCACCTCGGAGGCGAAATCCGCCAGGCGCGAGCGCTCGCCGCGGCGCAGGGTCACGTGGGCGCTGTGCGGCCAGGCCTTGAAGCGGTCCACAGCGTAGGTCAGGCCGGAGGTGGTCTCGGTCAGGTAGGGCGTGTCGATCTGCTCCACGTTGCCCAGGCAGACGATCTTGGTGCCCGGGCCGGCACGGGTGATCAGGGTCTTCATCTGCTTGGGCGTGAGGTTCTGCGCCTCGTCCAGGATCAGGTAGCGCGACAGGAAGGTGCGGCCGCGCATGAAGTTGAGCGAGCGGATCTTGATCCGGCTGGCCAGCAGGTCGTTGGTGGCCGCGCGTCCCCACGAGCCGCCTTCCTGCGGATGGGTGAGCACTTCCAGGTTGTCGGTCAGCGCGCCCATCCACGGGGTCATCTTCTCCTCCTCGGTGCCGGGCAGGAAGCCGATGTCCTCGCCGACGCTGACCGTGGCGCGGGTCATGATGATCTCGCGGTAGCGCTGCTGGTCCATGGTCTGGGCCAGGCCCGCGGCCAGCGCCAGCAGGGTCTTGCCGGTGCCGGCGGTGCCCAGCAGGGTGACGAAGTCGATGTCCGGGTCCATCAGCGCGTTGAGCGCGAAGTTCTGCTCGCGGTTGCGCGCGGTGATGCCCCACACCGCATGCTGGCCGGTGCGGAAGTCGTCCACCAGGGTCAGCACGGCCTTGCCGTCGGCCACGCTGGCCACGCGCAGCTCGACCTCGTCCTCGCCGGGCAGGTACAGGAACTGGTTCGGGTGCCAGGCCTCGTCCTCGCGCAGGGCCACCTCGTAGCAGGTGCGGCCGCGCTCGGACCAGGAGCGCAGGTCGCCGGCGTGGCGCTTCCAGAAGTCCTCCGGCAGCTCGGTGGCGCCGGTGTAAAGCAGGCTGAAGTCGTCCAGCGCGCGGTCGTTCTCGTAGTCCTCGGCCACCAGGCCGCAGATGGCGGCCTTGATCCGCAGGTTGATGTCCTTGGACACCAGCACCACCGGCACCCCGGCGCGCGACTCGCGCAGGGCCAGCACCGCGGCCAGGATGCGGTTGTCCGGCAGGGCGCTGCCGAAGCCGTTGCCGTTGCCCGTGCCGCGGGTCTGGAAGAACAGCCGGCCCGGTGCCTTGCCGGAGCGGCGCAGCTGCAGCCCCTGCGGATGCACCAGCGGGATGCCCGACTCGATCTGCTCGGCGCCGGCGCCCTCGATCAGCTCGTCGAGGAAGCGGCTGACCTGGCGCGCGTTGCGGCTGACCTCGGAGGTGCCCTTCTTGGCACTGTCCAGCTCCTCGATCACCTGCATGGGCAGGTAGACGTCGTGTTCCTCGAACCTGAAGAGCGCGGTGGGATCGTGCATCAGCACGTTGGTGTCCAGCACGTAGATGCGCTTGCCTCGGGTCATCGTGGCTTCCTGGTCGGGAGGGCGGGGCGCGGCACCGCGGGGAACGCCGCGCAGGGGCGAACCGTCGCGGCCTGCGGGGCAGGGCGACGGCGCGGAGGGGCGGTGCGGAAGGTCACTGGCGGCGCGCTTCCTTGAGGGCGTCGAGCACGGCCTGGGCGTGGCCGGCCACCTTGACCCCGCGCCAGGCGCGGGCGACGCGGCCGTCGGGGGCGATGAGGAAGGTGCTGCGCTCGATGCCCAGCACCTTGCGCCCGTACATGTTCTTCTCGCGGATCACGCCGAAGGCCTGGCACAGCTTCTCGTCGGCGTCGCTGACCAGCGGGAAGCGGAAGCCCTGCCTGGCGCAGAAGTTGTCGTGCGAGCGCACCGAGTCGCGCGACACGCCCAGCACCGCCGCGCCGTTGCGCTTGAACTGCGCCAGCAGCGCGTTGAACTCCAGGCCCTCGGTGGTGCAGCCGGGCGTGGAGTCCTTGGGATAGAAGTACAGCACCAGCCACTGCCCGGCGTAGTCGGCCAGGCGCGCCTGCGCGCCGCCGGACAGGGCCAGCGGCAGGTCGAGGGTGGTGCGGTCGAGCTGGTCGCCTTCGCCGATCATGCGTGCGGCTCCGGGGGGTGGCTGCGGGCGGTGGGGGGCGCGGCTGCCTGCATCGCCGCCTCAGAACTTCATCGGGTCCATGATCGCGTCCAGGTTCAGGTGGTCGCAGAACTCGAGGAAGTCGTCGCGCAGGGCGGCGATGTGCATGTTCGAGGGCACGCCAATGGTCACCTGGGCCGAGAACATCTCCGCGCCGGTCTGCATGGCCCGGTAGCGGGTGCTCTGCAGGTTCTCGATGGTGATGCCCTGGCGATCGAAGAAGTCGGCCAGCTGGAACAGGATGCCCGGCTTGTCTGCGGCCACCACCTCGACGATGTACGGCAGCAGGTTGGACTGCTGCTGTTTGGCGGCGGTGCGGTACCAGTTCAGGCGCAGGCCTTCCTCACGCTCCAGGCGGGTGAGCATGGCTTCCAGCTTGGCCACCGCGTCCCAGGAGCCGACCGCGAGCGCGGTCATGGACACGTCGCGCCCCACCGTGGCCAGCCGCGCGTCCACCAAGTTGCAGCCGCTGTCGGCGATCCGCCGCGTCACCGCGAGCAGCGGCGACTCCGGATGCGTCGTGTAGGCGTTGATCAGGAGGTGGTTTTCGTTCGGCGAAGGCCGGGGCTTGTTGTCGGTCAAGGAGACTTCCGGCATTTGCGGGAGGCTGAATGGCTGGCGGCCGAAGGGCCGTTTTGCCTTGTCCAGCATACTTGCCCGTGCTTTCGGGCCGCAAGTATGATCCTCCGTCCCCCGAGGCGGTCCGCGGCACGCGCGAACCGCAGGAAAAAAAGAGCGTCCGCCTTGCACCTCACCGGCCTCATCACCGCGCTCGCGACCCCGTTCACCGAGGCCGGCGCGCTCGACCTCGACGCCTGGCGCCGGCTGCTGGACCGGCAGCTGGCCGCCGGCGTGGACGGGCTGGTCGTGGCCGGCTCCACCGGCGAGGCGGCGATGCTGGACGAGGGCGAGTACGACGCGCTGCTGGAGACGGCCGTCGCGGCCGCCGCCGGCGCGGTGAAGGTGCTGGCCGGCACCGGCCAGTCGGGCACCGCGCGCACCATCGCCCTGACCCGGCGCGCCGCCGCCATCGGCGCCGATGCCGCCCTGGTGGTCACCCCGCCGTATGTGCGGCCGACCCAGGAGGGCCTGGTGGCGCACTACCGCGCGGTGGCCGAGCAGGGCGGGCTGCCGGTGGTGCTGTACAACGTGCCCTCGCGCACCGGCGTGGACATGCTGCCGGAGACGGTGGCGGCCCTGGCCGGGCACGGGAACATCGTCGGCATCAAGGAGGCGCTCCCGGACTCCGCGCGCATCGCCGCGCTGCTGGCGCTGCGCGGGCCGGGGTTCGCCGTGCTCGGTGGCGACGACGCCACCGCCGCGCGCGCGCTGCTGGCCGGCGCCGACGGCCTGGTCTCGGTCGGCTCCAACGCCGCCCCGGCGGCCTACAAGCGCCTGTGCGAGCTGGCCCGCCGCCGCGAGGCCACCGCCGTGGCCGACTGGGACGCGCGGCTGGCGCCGCTGCACGCCTTCTGCGCGGTGGAGCCGAACCCGATCCCGGTCAAGGCGTTGCTGCAGCGCCTGGGCTTCGGCCACGGCGTGCGCCTGCCGCTGCTGCCGCTGCCGGAGCGGCACCACGACGAGGCCGCACGCATGGCCGCGCTGGTCCGCGAACTCGAACACCTGTGTGGCCGCCCGCCGGCCTGACCCATCCCAACGTCTGACGGAGATTGCCGATGTCCGTGTCTTCCCGCGTCGCCCGCGCTTCCGCGGCCATCCTCGTGGCCATCACCGTGACCGCGTTGCTGGGAGGCTGCTCCTGGTTCCGCAAGGGGCCGCGCGGCGACTACGCCCTGGTCCAGGAACAGCGTCCGCTGGAAGTGCCGCCGGACCTGACCCTGCCGGACACCTCCGGCGCCATGGCCCTGCCGCCGACCGCCGGCGGGCAGGCGGCGCAGCGTCCGGCCGCGCCGGCGCCCACCGCCTCGGCCAGCGGTTTCGTCGTCCGCGGCACCCGCGACGAGGTGTTCGAGCGCGTGGGCACCGCCCTGGAGGGCATCGCCGGCGTGGCCATCGCCACCCGTGCCCAGGTGCTGGGCAGCTACGACGTGTCCTACCAGGGCAGCGACTTCCTGGTGCGGGTGAGCGAGGTCGAGGACGGCGCCTACGTTTCCGCGGTGGATCCGCGCGGCGTGCCGGCCACCGGCGAGGCCGCGGTGCAGCTGATCGCCGCGCTGCAGGCGGCCCTGGCCGACTGAGCCGTCCCGCCCGCCGCACATAGCAGAAGGCGCCCGCGGGGGCGCCTTCTTCGCATCCGCGCGCGGGAACATCCCCGGCGCCGGCTCAGCGCTCCAGCAAAGGCAGCTTGTTGGGCTTGCCGTCCCATTCGGCCGCGTCCGGCAGCGGCTCCTTGCGCGCGTTGATCACCGGCCAGACCTTGGCCAGCTCGGCGTTGAGCGCCACGAACGGCTCCTGGCCGGCCGGCACGTCGTCCTCCGGGAAGATCGCCTTGGCCGGGCATTCGGGCTCGCACAGGGTGCAGTCGATGCACTCGTCCGGGTCGATCACCAGGAAGTTCGGCCCCTCGTGGAAACAGTCGACCGGGCACACCTCGACGCAGTCGGTGTACTTGCACTTGATGCAGTTTTCGGTGACGACGAAGGGCATGGGGAGGATCTTTGTGCCTGAGACGGCGCGCCATTCTAATACCAGCCTCCATCGCGCGTCCTGCCCGTGATCAATGCGCCGCGCGGCCGCGTGTCCCCGCGCGGCCCCGGCTCACGTGCGCGTGGGCGCCTGCATGTCCGGCAGCGCGAGGCGTCCGCCGCCCGCGTGCGGGCAGGCGGCCAGGCCGGGGGGCGCACCGCCGCCGGGCCGCCGGTGGTCGCCCCGGCGGGCCTGCGGCGGTGCCGGAGCGGCCGGCGGCACCTGCTGCGGTGCGGCATGGGAGGCACTTCAAAACCGCCGAAGTTAGCGCTAACGTCCGCGTCGCGGCCGCGGGGAGCTTTGCAACGGCCGCCTACAACCCAAGACGATTCGCCAACAGTCTCTGGAGGGGGAGCTGAATGTCGAAGTGCCACGACCGCGCCAAGCGCGCCGGGACAGTACGTCCGTATCCGTCTTTCCGCATGCACCGTTCCGCGCTGGCGCTCGGCGTGGCCCTGGCGCTGTCCGCCGGCGGCGTGCAGGCCCAGGACCCGGGCTCCGGCGGCGGGCCGGACGCCGTCGAACTGGACACCGTCGAGGTCAAGGGCCTGCGCGGCAGCCTGATGCGGGCCCAGGACCTGAAGCAGGAGGCCGAGCAGATCATCGATTCGGTGACAGCGCAGGACATCGGCGCGCTGCCGGACCGCAGCGTGACCGAGACGCTCAAGCGCATCAGCGGCGTGACCGTCACCGGCTTCGCCGCGCGCAACGACACCGACCACTTCTCGGCCGAAGGCACCGGCGTGATGATCCGCGGCCTGACCTTCGTGCGCGGCGAGCTAAACGGCCGCGACGTGTTCAGCGCCAGCGGCGGCCGCGGCATCGGCTTCGAGGAGGTGCCGGCCGAGCTGATGGCCGGCGTGGACGTGTACAAGAACCCCTCGGCCGAGATCATCGAGGGCGGCCTGGGCGGCACCGTGAACCTGCGCACGCGCAAGCCGTTCGACGAGCCGGGGCGCAAGATCGCCGGCAGCATCGACTTCAACCAGGGCGACAAGGCCAAGGACCCCCGGCCTTCGGCCTCGTTCCTGTTCAGTGACCGCTGGGACACCGGCATCGGCGAGATCGGCCTGCTGGCCAACGTGTCCTACTCGGAACTGGCCACCCGATCGGACGGCATCCAGGTCCAGCCGTTCGTGCGCCGCGGACGCTACCCGGCCGAGCAGCCCGAGGGCGAGGATGGCGGCTGGTACTACGACTGGGAGCTGGACACCTGGATGCCCAACGAGTCCCAGCGCGAGGCGCTGCTGGAGGGCACCGACTTCGACCACGTGTTCGTTCCCGGTGGCGCGAACTGGCGCCGGACCGACTTCGACCGCAAGCGCCAGGGTGGCGCGCTGGCGTTCCAGTGGCGGCCGAACGCGGACACCGAGGTCCATGCCCAGGTCATCACCTCCAAGTACGACCTGGCCTGGCGCGAGCACTTCATGGAGTGCTGCGGCAGCATGGAAAAGAACAACGACGACCTCTGGAGCGGCGACCCCAACCAGTTCCACCCGGTGTGGGACGACGGCCTGGCCGACAAGACCAACAACGTGGTGCCGATGCCGGGCACCCGCTTCGAGTACGACCGGTACGGCCGCTTCATCCGCGGCACCCTGCGCCAGGGCGGCTGGCGCGGCCAGCCCAGCGACGGCCCGGCCAACATGTACCAGCGCCCGGGCATCCAGTTCGCCGCGGGCAACCGCTACAACGTGCAGTCCTCGCAGACCACCGACTGGTCGGCCGGCATCCGCCACTACATCACCGACGACCTGGTCGTGCGCGCCGACTTCCAGTACGTGAAGTCCAGCAACGACAACGTGGATTTCTCGGTGCACACCTCCACGCTGCTGGACGAGGTGACCCTGGACCTCAGCGGCAAGTACCCGTCGCTGACCATCGCCGACCCGGCCACCGCCCGCGACCAGACCCGCTACTTCTGGCGTTCGGCCATGGACCACCTGGCCGACAACGAGGGGCGCGAGCGCGCCGGCCGCGTGGACGTGGAGTACAACTTCCGCGACAGCGACTGGCTGCGCCTGGTGCGCGTGGGCGCGCGCGTGGCCGACCGCGAGTACCTGAGCTACTCCACCCACTGGAACTGGGGCCCGATCAGCGACGACTGGCGCCGTATCGCCAACCCGCCCGACCCCGACCGCCCGGCCGTGGCCTGGCTGGACCAGTTCTTCCCGGACCAGTCCATGCTGTACTCCATGTCGGGCTTCTTCCGCGGCAAGGTCAACGTGCCGACCCAGTTCTGGACGGCGAAGGACGCCATGGTCACGCGCGAGGCGGTGCTGGCCACGCTGTCCACCATTCCCTCCACGGGTGAGACCTGGTCGCCGGTGGAGTACGGCCCGGAGCATGCCAACCGGCAGAACGAGCGCACCCAGGCCGCCTACGGCGTGCTGTACTTCGGCAACGAGGACCTGCGCCGTCCGGTGGACGGCAACATCGGCGTGCGCGTGGTCAAGACCACCGTGGATGCCGAAGGCGGCGGCCAGCTGCCGGACATGAGCGGCTGGGGCGACGTGATGAAGCCCGAGACCCTGGCCCGCTACAACGGCCAGGTGTTCCACAGCAGTTCGCGTGCCTCCTACACCGACGTGCTGCCCAGCCTGAACCTGCGCGTGCGCTTCGACCACGGCCTGCAGTGGCGCTTCGCCGCCTCCCGCGCCATCGCCCGCCCGGAGTTCAGCCTGATGCAGCCGTGGGTGGTGCTGTCGGCCGACGCCTCGGCGTGCAACCGCGCGCTGCAGGACGGGCTGCGCACCGAGCTGTGCGGCGAGGACGACCTGAGCTACAGCGGCAGCGGCGGCAACCCGGCGCTCAAGCCGATGCGCGCCAACCAGTTCGACACCGCCCTGGAGTGGTACTTCGGCCCCGGCGACAGCGTGTACCTGACGCTGTTCCACAAGGACGTGAAGGACTACTTCGTCACCGCGCTGGCCAACGAGCTGATCGACGGCCACGTCTACCAGATGACCCGCACCCGCAATCTGGACAAGGGCACCATCCGCGGCTTCGAGGTCGGCTACTCGCAGTTCTTCGACTTCCTGCCGGGCCTGGGCGTGCAGGCCAACTTCACCTTCGTCGACAGCAAGGGCGGCACGAACGTGGACATCGAGCCGCCGGGCGGCAGCAACAACTCGCCGCTGCCGGGCGCGGTGCCGCTGGATCTGCCGCTGGAGGGCCTGTCGCGGCGCAGCTACAACCTGACCGGCATCTACGAGCGCGGTCCGGTGTCGCTCCGTCTGGCCTACAACTGGCGTTCGCGCTACCTGCTGACCAGCAGCGACACCATGCCGGCCATGCGCATGCCGGTGTGGAACGACGACTACGGCCAGCTGGACGGTTCGTTCTTCTACAACCTCAACGCCAACGTGCAGATCGGCGTGCAGGCCAACAACCTGACCAACTCCATCACCAAGCTGCTGATGGGCCCGCGCGGCTACCGCCGCGACGGCTTCATCGACGAGCACCTGTACAACCGCGCCTGGTTCGAGAACGACCGCCGTTACTCGGTGGTGCTGCGGGCCAGCTGGTGACGGCACCGGGGGACGGCCCGCGCGGGACCCGCGCGGGCCGCGTCCCCCCGGACGGGGAGGTGAGCGCTCCCATGGGCGCCGGCGCGCGGTAAAGTCGCCGGGTCGTCGTCGCCCCGGGAGGGACGCGGGGCACCCGCAACGAGGGCCGGCCGGTGCCGGTGCGAACGAACCTGAGGAGGTTGCATGAGCAGTACCACCACCGCCGTTGCGACGGCCAACGACGAGAACACCCGGTTCATCGTCCTCATCAGCCTGGTGGCGACGCTGGGCGGCTTCCTGTTCGGCTACGACAGCGGCGTGATCAACGGCACCGTGGACGGCCTCAAGCAGGCCTTCCGCTCCGATGCCGCGGTGACCGGCTTCAACGTGGCCTCGATGCTGCTGGGCTGCGCGGTGGGCGCGTGGTTCGCCGGCACCCTGGCCGACCGCTACGGCCGCCGCACCATGCTGCTGTGGGCGGCGGTGTTCTTCCTGGTCTCGGCCTGGGGCTCGGGCATCGCCAACGGCTCGGCGGAATTCGTGGTCTACCGGGTGCTGGGCGGCCTGGCGGTGGGCGCGGCCAGCGTGATGTCGCCGGCCTACATCGCCGAGGTGGCCCCGGCGCGCTACCGCGGCCGCCTGGCCACGGTGCAGCAGATCGCCATCATCTGCGGCCTGTTCGGCTCGTTCCTGAGCAACTGGTGGCTGGCGCGCATCGCCACCTCCTCGCTGTCGGAGCTGTGGTTCGGCTTCGCCGCCTGGCGCTGGATGTTCTGGGCCGAGATCGTGCCGATCCTGGTGTTCGGCGTGGCCCTGCTGTTCATCCCGGAGAGCCCGCGCTACCTGGTGGCCCGCGGCCTGCGCGAGCGCGCCCAGGGCGTCCTGACCCGCCTGTACGGCCAGCAGGCCGGCCTGCGCAAGCTGGAGGAGATCGATGCCTCGCTGGCCGCCGACCACCACCGGCCGCGCCTGTCGGACCTGATCGACCGCGCCCGCGGCCGGATCCGGCCGATCGTGTGGGTGGGCATCGGCCTGGCCACCTTCCAGCAGCTGGTCGGCATCAACGTGGTCTTCTACTACGGCGCGGTGCTGTGGCAGGCGGTGGGCTTCTCCGAGGCCGACGCCCTGCTGATCAACGTCATCTCCGGCGGCGTCAGCATCGCCGCCTGCCTGGTCACGGTGATGCTGATCGACCGCGTCGGGCGCAAGCCGCTGCTGTGGATCGGCTCGGTGGGCATGGCCGTGTCCCTGGGCGTGGTGGCCTGGGCCTTCTCCGCCGGCCAGCTGCAGGAGGGCAACCACCTGGTGCTGAGCGATTCCATGGGCGTGGTGGCCCTGGTGGCGGCCAACGTCTACGTGGTGTTCTTCAACGCCTCGTGGGGCCCGGTGATGTGGGTGATGCTGGGCGAGATGTTCCCCAACCAGATCCGCGGCTCGGCGCTGGCGGTGGCCGGCCTGGCGCAGTGGACCTCCAACTTCCTGATCACCTGGACCTTCCCGATGCTGCTGGCCGGCATCGGCCTGGCGGCGGCCTACGGCCTGTACACGGCCGCGGCAGTGCTGTCGGTGTTCTTCGTGCTGCGCTACGTGCACGAGACCAAGGGCAAGGAGCTGGAGCAGATGCAGGGCTGAGGCCCGGGCCCCGGCGCCGCGCGCCGGGGCCTTCCGGCCCGGCGCGTACGCACGTGCGTGCGTGCGCGCAAACGAAAAAACCCCGCGCAAGCGGGGTTTTTCGTGTCGCATCACCTCACCGGGTGGCGCTCCCTAGGGGACTCGAACCCCTGTTTTAGCCTTGAGAGGGCCACGTCCTAACCGCTAGACGAAGGGAGCGTTGCTTGGATGTTCCCGGCGAAGGCGCGCTAGTATATGCACGTCACCGGCGGGGTGCAACAGCCCCCCTCCACCTGGTCTGTCACGGAAGCACACCCATCGAACCGCAAGCCCTGCCACAACCCGTCCTGCGCTCCATCCCCCGCGACCAGCACCCGATTTCGCGCAAGGACATAAGCCCCAACGCCCTGCGCGTGCTGTACCGGCTGCGCGAGGCCGGCTTCGGCGCCTTCCTGGTCGGCGGTGCGGTCCGCGACCTGCTGCTGGGGCGCCATCCCAAGGACTTCGACGTGGCCACCGACGCCACGCCCGAACAGGTCCGCCAGCTGTTCCGGAACTGCCGCCTGATCGGCCGCCGCTTCCGCCTGGCGCACGTGGTGTTCGGGCGGGAGATCATCGAGGTGGCCACCTTCCGCGCCAACAGCGACGACGGCAGCGGTGGCCGCGAGGTCGAGGACGGCCGCCTGGTCCGCGACAACGTCTACGGCACCATCGAGGAGGACGCGGTCCGCCGCGACTTCACCGCCAACGCCCTGTACTACGCCATCGAGGACTTCTCGGTGCGCGACTACGTGGGCGGCTTCGAGGACGTGCAGGCGCGCGTCCTGCGCCTGATCGGCGATCCGGCCACCCGCTACCGCGAGGACCCGGTGCGCATGCTGCGCGCGGTGCGCCTGGCGGCCAAACTCGGTTTCACCATCGACCCGGCCACCGCCGCGCCGATCCCGGAACTGGCACCGCTGCTGGCCGAGGCCGCCCCGGCGCGCCTGTTCGAGGAGATGCTCAAGCTGTTCCTGGCCGGCCACGCGGTGGCCAGCTTCGAGGGCCTGGAGCGCTTCGGCCTGCTCGACGTGCTGATGCCGGACACCGCCCGCGCCCTGCGCAGCAACCGCAGCGGCGCCCTGCGCCGGATGCTGGTGGAGGGCCTGCGCAACACCGACGCGCGGGTGGCGGCCGACGAGCCGGTCTCGCCGGCGTTCCTGTTCGCCCTGCTGCTGTGGCCGGCCTACTGCCGGGCCCTGGCCGAGCTGCAGGCCCAGGGCATGCCCTCGGAGGAGGCGCAGCGCCGCGCCGCCGACCGGGTGACCCTGCGCCAGGTGCAGACCATCGCCCTGCCCAAGCGCTTCTCCCTGCCGATGCAGGAGATCTGGCTGCTGCAGTCGCGCTTTTCCACCCGCCAGCGCAAGCGCGTGTTCCGCCTGCTGGCCCATCCGCGCTTCCGCGCCGCCTACGACTTCCTGGTGGTGCGCCTGGCCGCCTCCGACTCGCACGCCGCCGACGTGGAATTCTGGCGCCACGCCCAGCAGGTGCCCGGCGACGAGCTGGCCGCCAGCCTGGGCGCGGCCGCCGCGGCCGGCGAGCCGGAGATGCTGCCGTCCCGGCGCCGCCGCCGGCGCCGCCGGCGCGGAGGCGGCAACGGGGGTGGGGCGGGCGAAGGCCAGGCCGGCGAATGAGCGCGCCGGCCCGCGCCTGCGTCGGCCTGGGCGGCAACCTGGGCCGGCCCGAGGAGACCCTGCGCCGCGCCGCCGCGGCGCTGGACGCGCTGCCCGGGACGCGCCTGGTGGCACTGTCGCGCCTGTACCGCACCCGCGCCTGGGGGCGCACCGACCAGCCCGACTTCGTCAACGCCGCCGCGCTGCTGGAGACGGCCCTGGCGCCGGAGGCGCTGCTGGCGGCGCTGCTGGAGATCGAGCGCCAGGCCGGGCGCGAGCGCGCCGCGGAGGAACGCTGGGGCCCGCGTGTGCTGGACCTGGACCTGCTGCTGTACGGCGATGCGCGCATCGAGCGGCCCGGCCTGCGTGTGCCGCATCCGCACCTGCACGAGCGCGCCTTCGCCCTGGTGCCGCTGGCCGAGGTGGCGCCGGAGGCGCTGGTGCCCGGGTACGGCACGGTGGCGGCGCTGCTGCGCACGCTGGACACCTCCGGCGTCGAGCCGCTGGACGGTGCCTGAGCCGGAAAGCTGCGTGGCGCCGGCTGCACCGGCACGCGCGGCGAATTGGGCGATAATGTCCCGCTTGTCGAACCGGAAAGCCCCATGAGCGTACACGCCGAGCAGAAGCCGTGGACCGTGCCCGCGCTGGCCGAGGCCAAGCGCCAGGGCCGCCGGCTGGCGATGCTGACCTGCTATGACGCGGGCTTCGCCCGCACCCTGGACCGGAACGGCGTGGACCTGGTGCTGGTGGGCGACTCCCTGGGCATGGTGGTGCAGGGGCATGACTCGACCCTGCCGGTCACCGTGGCCGACATGGCCTATCACACCGCGGCCGTGGCCCGGGTCCTGCGCCAGGCGCTGCTGGTGGCGGACCTGCCGTTCCAGGCCGACGCGACGCCCGAGCGCGCGCTGGACGCCGCCGTGGCGCTGCTGCGCGCCGGCGCGCAGATGGTCAAGCTGGAAGGCGCCGGCCCCAAGCTGGAGGTCATCCGTTTCCTGACCGAGCGCGACATCCCGGTGTGCGCGCACCTGGGCCTGACCCCGCAGTCGGTGCTCAAGCTGGGCGGCTTCAAGGTGCAGGGCCGCGAGGAGGCCGCCGCCGCGCGCCTGCTGGAGGACGCCCGGGCGGTGGCCGCCGCCGGCGCCTCGCTGCTGGTGCTCGAGTGCGTGCCCACCGGCCTGGCGCAGAAGATCACCGCCGCCGTGGACATCCCCACCATCGGCATCGGTGCCGGCCCGCACTGCGACGGCCAGGTGCTGGTGCTGCACGACTTCCTGGGCCTGGACAGCGGCCACCGCCGGCCGCGCTTCGTCAAGGACTTCCTGGCCGAGGGCGGCTCGGTCGCCGGCGCGGTGCGCGCCTATGTCGAGGCGGTCCACAACGGGACCTTCCCCGATGCCGGCCATGCCTACGCCTGAGGCCCGCCACCCATGATCGAAACCATCACCGACCTCGACCGCCTGCGCGAGCGTGTCCGCGGCTGGAAGCGCGAGGGCCTGCGCGTGGGCTTCGTCCCCACCATGGGCAACCTGCACCCGGGCCACTTCTCGCTGGTGCAGCTGGTGCGCCAGCACGCCGACCGGGTGGTCTCCAGCGTGTTCGTCAACCCGACCCAGTTCGGCCCCAACGAGGACTTCACCCGCTACCCGCGCACGCCCGACGCCGACACCCGCGGCCTGGAGGCCGCCGGCTGCGACGTGCTGTGGCTGCCGACGGTGGAGTCGATGTACCCGTTCGGGGTGGAGCTGGCCGGCCGCGTGCACATGCCCGGCGTCAGCGCCGTGCTCGAGGGCGAGTTCCGCCCGGGCCACTTCGACGGCGTGTGCACCGTGGTCGCGCGCCTGTTCAACCAGGTGCAGCCGGACGTGGCCGCCTTCGGCAAGAAGGACTACCAGCAGCTGGCGGTGATCCGGCAGATGGTGGCGGACCTGCACTTCCCGATCCGGATCCTGGCCGGCGAGATCGTGCGCGAGGCCGACGGCCTGGCGATGAGCTCGCGCAACCAGTACCTGTCGGCCGGGGAGCGCCCGCGCGCGGCCGAGATCCACCGCACCCTGTGCGCCATGCGCGACGCCCACCTGGCCGGCACCCCGCGCGCCGAGGTCGAGGCCCTGGGCCGGCGGCGCCTGGCCGAGGCCGGCTTCGCGGTGGACTACGCCGTGGTCCGGCGCCCGGACCTGGGCGAGCCGGCCGACGGCGAGCCCGGCCCGCGCGTGGCCCTGGTCGCCGCGCGCCTGGGCAGCACCCGCCTGATCGACAACCTCGAATTCTGAGCCGGGGCCGCCGCGGGCGGCCCGCTCCCGTTGCGCGCGCAACTTTTTGCGCGTTGCTACCATCCCCCCTGCAAGAGCCACCTCCGATGCACCTGTCCCTGCTCAAAGCCAAGATCCACCGCGCCACCGTCACCCATTCCGAGCTCAACTACGAAGGTTCGGTGGCCATCGACGGACTGCTGCTGGATGCCTCCGGCATCCGCGAGTACGAGCAGGTGCATGTCTGGAACGTGACCAACGGCGCCCGCTTCACCACCTACGCCATCCGCGCCGACGAGGGCAGCGGCATCATCTCGCTCAACGGCGGCGCGGCGCGCCACGTGCAGGTCGGCGACCTGGTGATCATCGCCGCCTTCGCCTCGGTGGACGCGGCCGAGGCCGACGCCTTCCGGCCGACGCTGGTGTACGTGGACGGCGCCAACCGCATCACCCACACCAACCACTCGATACCCAAGCAGGCTGCCTGATGACAGTATCCGCTTCCGGTTTCAAGGTCCTCCAGGAACACGCCACCCGCCTTGCCCGCACGGGCATCGCCGAGTTGCTGGGATCAGAGCCGGAGCGGGTATCGGCGCACGCGCTGCAGGTGGGCCCGCTGTACGCGAACTTCGCCCGCCAGCGCTACGACCGCCAGGCCTGGGAGGCGCTGCTGGCCCTGGGCCGGGAGCGCGACCTGGCCGGCGCCTTCCGCCGCCTGTTCGACGGCGAGACGGTCAACCCGACCGAGGGCCGCGCCGCGCTGCACACCGCCCTGCGCGGCGACCTGTCGCAGGCCGCCGCCGCGCGCGAGGCCTACCGCACCGCCAGCCAGGTGCGCGCCCGCATGGGCGCGCTGGTGGCGGAGCTGGCGGACAGCGAGGTCACCGACGTCGTCAGCGTCGGCATCGGCGGCTCGGACCTGGGCCCGCGCCTGGTGAGCGATGCCCTGCGCGGCCCGCTGCCGGGCCGCTTCCGCGTGCACTTCATCTCCAACGTGGACGGCGCCGCCGCCCAGCGCGTGCTGGCGCCGCTGGACCCGAAGCACACCGCGGCGGTGTTCATCTCCAAGACCTTCGGCACCCAGGAAACCCTGCTCAACGGTGCCATCGTGCGCGACTGGCTGGGTGGCAGCGGGCGCATCTACGCGGTCAGCGCCAACCCGGAGCGGGCCACCGCCACCTTCGACATCGCCGCCTCGCGCGTGCTGCCGATGTGGGACTGGGTCGGCGGGCGCTACTCCCTGTGGTCGGCGGTGGGCTTCCCGATCGCCCTGGCGATCGGCTTCGACCGCTTCGAGGAGCTGCTGGCCGGCGCCGCCGAGTTCGACCGCCACGTGCTGGAGGCGCCGCTGGAGGCCAACCTGGCCGTGCGCCACGGCCTGACCGCGGTGTGGAACCGGAACGCCCTGGGCCTGGCCTCGCACGCGGTGCTGACCTACGACCAGCGCCTGGCGCTGCTGCCGGCCTACCTGCAGCAGCTGGTGATGGAGTCGCTGGGCAAGCGGGTGCAGGCCGACGGCAGCCCGGTGCAGGCCGACACCGTGCCGGTGTGGTGGGGCGGGGCGGGCACCGACGTGCAGCACAGCTTCTTCCAGGCCCTGCACCAGGGGACCGGCGTCGTCCCGGCCGACTTCATCGGCACCGTGCGGGGCGACGACCCGTACGCGCAGAACCACGAGGCGCTGCTGTCCAACCTGCTGGCGCAGACCGAGGCCCTGGCCAACGGGCAGGCCAGCGACGACCCGCACCGTGCCTATCCGGGCGGCCGGCCCAGCACCACCATCCTGCTGGAGTCGTTGACCCCGCGCTCGCTCGGCGCGCTGCTGGCCATGTACGAGCACAGCGTGTACGTGCAGTCGGTGGTGTGGGGCATCAACGCCTTCGACCAGTTCGGCGTGGAGCTGGGCAAGCAGCTGGCCAACCGCCTGCTGCCGGCGCTGCGCGGCCAGGCCCAGGCCGAGGACCCGGTCACCGCCGAGCTGGTCCGGCGCCTGCGCGGCTGAGGCACGCGGCCCGGCACCCGGGCCGCGCGCTCAGCGGATCAGGATGAGCGTGGCCAGGCCGAGGAAGCAGAAGAACCCCATCACGTCGGTCACCGCGGTGACCACCACGGTGCCGGCCACGGCCGGATCGATGTTCATGCGCCGCAGCAGCAGCGGCAGCAGAACGCCGGCGCCGGCCGCGGCGCAGAAGTTGATCACCAGGGCCAGGGCGATCACCAGGGACAGCACCAGGTCGTGGTACCAGACCAGGGCGATCAGGCCGACGATGCCGCCGATCAGCACGCCGTTGATCAGCGCCACGCGGATCTCCTTCCACAGCAGGATGCCGGCGTTGCTGGAGCCGACCTGGCCCAGTGCCAGGCCGCGCACCATCAGGGTCAGCACCTGCACCGCGGCGTTGCCGCCGATGCCGGCCACGATCGGCATCAGCACCGCCAGCGCCACCACCTTCTCCAGGGTGCCCTCGAACTGGCCGATCACGCCGGCGGCCAGGAAGGCGGTGAACAGGTTGATGCCCAGCCACACCACGCGGCCGCGCACGGCACGCCTGACCGGCGAAAACAGGTCCTCGTCCTCGTCCAGGCCGGCCGCGCCCAGGGCCTGGTGCTCGGCCTGGTCGCGGATGATGTCCACCACGTCGTCGATGGTGATGCGGCCGAGCAGGATGTTGTTCTCGTCCACCACCGGCGCCGAGACCCAGTCGTGGTCGGAGAAGCGGCGGGCCACCTCCTCGGCGCTCTCGCCCACGTAGATGGCCGGCTGCTCGTCGTCGATCAGACGGTTGATCGGGGTGGAGACCTCGTGCGTCACCAGCGCGGCCAGCGGCACGCGGCCCAGGTACTGGTGGCGCCGGCTGACCACGTACAGGTGGTCGGTGTGCTCGGGCAGCTCGCCGCGCAGGCGCAGGTAGCGCAGCACCACGTCCACGGTCACGTCGGCGCGCACCGTGACCACGTCCGGGTTCATCAGGCGGCCGGCGGTGTCCTCCGGGTAGGAGAGCACCTGCTCCAGCCGCTCCCGGTTCTCCCGGTCCATGGACTTGAGGACCTCGTCGATGACCGTGTCCGGCAGGTCCTCGACCAGGTCGGCCAGGTCGTCGATGTCCAGGTCCTCGACCGCGGCGATGATCTCGTCCGGGTCCATCGCCGCCAGCAGGCTCTCGCGCACCTCGTCGCCGACGTGCAGCAGCACCTCGCCGTCGTCCTCGGCGTCCACCAGGCCCCAGACCACCTCGCGCTTGCCCGGCGGCAGCGACTCCAGCAGGTTGCCGATCTCGGCCGGGGAGAGGGTGTTGACCAGCCGCCGCACCGGGCCGAGCCGGCCGCTGTCCAGGGCGTCGGACAGCATGCGCAGCTGGCGCGCGGTCTTGTCGTGGCGGACGGCTTCTGCCATGCGCGTCTCCGGGATTTGGTTGTAGGCCGCGACCCCGACGGACGCGCGGCGGTTCAGATGTCCATGGCGTGGATTATCGCTTGGGGCAGCGGCGCCAGCCTACCGTGGCCGTGCCGGGAAGCACCCCGGCGCCCCGTCCGGGGAGGGAAGGGCGGTGCATTCTCGCAGCCGCACCGGCCCGTGGGAACCCCGCTCAGCCGCGGCGGGCCTCGGCCAGCCAGCGTTCGATGGCCTGGCGGTCGCGGGCCTGGAGCAGCTGCTCGGACCTGGCCAGCAGCCGGCCCAGATCGCATTCGCGGATGGCCCGGCGCAGCTCCAGCAGCTTGCCCGGGTGCAGGCTGAACTCGCGCAGCCCCAGGGCCAGCAGCAGCGGCGCCATCCACGGGTCGCCGGCCATCTCGCCGCACACCGCCACCGGGATGCGATGGCGGGTGCCGGCGCGGATCACGTGCGCCAGCAGGCGCAGCACGCCGGGGTGCAGGGGCGAGTACAGGTCCGAGAGCGCGTCGTTGTTGCGGTCCACCGCCAGCAGGTACTGCACCAGGTCGTTGGTGCCGATGGAGAAGAACTCCACCGCGTCGGCCAGGCTCTCGGCGCCGATCGCCGCGGCCGGCACCTCGATCATCACCCCCAGCGGCGGGGTGGCCACCTCCACGCCGCGGCGGCGCACCGCGGCCACGGCGCGGCGCAGGCGGCGGCGCACGATCACCACCTCCTCGCGGCAGCTGACCATAGGCACCAGCACCCGCACCGGGCCGTAGGCGGCGGCGCGGGCGATGGCGCGCAGCTGGGTGTCGAACACCGCCTCGTGCAGCAGCGACAGGCGCAGGCCGCGCACGCCCAGGGCCGGGTTGTCCTCGTTGCCCAGGCTCAGGCCGGTACGGTCGGCCTTGTCCGCGCCTAGGTCGAGGGTGCGGAAGGTGACCGGGCGGCCGCTCATGCGCAGCACCGCGTCGCGGTAGACATGGAACTGCTCGTCCTCGTCCGGCAGGGCGTCGCGCTGCAGGAACAGGAATTCGGTGCGGAACAGGCCCACCCCGGCCGCGCCCAGGGCGTGGGCGCGGGCCAGGTCCTCGGCCGACTCGGCGTTGGCCAGCAGGGTGATGTCCACCCCGTCGCGGGTGCGGGTGGGCTTGCTGCGCAGCCGCTCCAGGCCGCGCCGCTCGCGCGCCTCCTCCTGGCGGCGCTGGCGGTAGGTGCGCAGGTCGTCGGCGTCCGGCTCCAGCACCACCCGGCCGGCCTCGCCGTCGACCATGACCACGTCGCCGTCGTTGATCCGGGCCAGGGCCTCGGCCGCGCCCACCACCAGCGGCATGTGCAGGCTGCGGGCGAGGATGGCGGCGTGCGACAGCGGGCTGCCGGCGGCCGAGACGATGGCCACCACGCCCTGGGCCTGCAGCTGGGCCAGCTCCGACGGGGCCACGCTGTGGCACACCAGCACCTCGCCTGCGGTGCCGCGCGGCACCGGGTCGTGGCGGTGCAGGTGGGCGTGGATGCGCCCGATGACGTGGTCCAGGTCGTCCAGCCGGCTGCGCAGGTACGGGTCGTCCATGCGCTCGAACACCGCGGCCAGGCGGTCGCGCTGCGCGCGCAGGGCGTAGCCGGCCGAGTAGCGGTGCTGGCGGATCAGTTCCTCCAGCGCCGGGCCCAGCTCCGGATCGTCCAGCAGCAGGGCGTGCAGGTCGATGAACTCCAGCGCGTCCTGCGACAGCGCGCCGTGCAGCTTCTCGCGCAGGGCGCGCATCTCGGCGCGGGCGGCCTCCAGGGCCGTGCGCAGGCGCACGATCTCCTCCTGCACGCGCGCGGCCGGCACGTGCTGCTCGACCACCTCCAGCGCGTGCGCCTGGCGCACGCGGGCGCGGCCGAGGGCCATCCCGCGGGATGCGCCATGGCCGGCGAACACGTGCCTCATGGGTGGCGGTCCTTCCGCGGGCGCCGGCGCGGCGGGGTCGGGCGGGCCGGCGCCGGCATGCTCAGGCGTCCTCGTCGAAGCGCCGCTCGAACAGCGACACCACCGCCTCCATGGCGGCGGCCTCGTCCTCGCCGTCGGTGCGCACGGTCACCGGGGTGCCCTGGCCGGCGGCCAGCAGCATCACGCCCATGATGCTCTTGGCGTTGACCTCACGCCCCTTGGCCGCCAGCGTGACGGTGCAGCGGAAGGGCGCCAGCTCCTGCACCAGCTTGGCGGTGGCCCGGGCATGCAGGCCCAGGCGGTTGGGGACGGTGAGTTCACGTTCAAGCATCGTCGATGATCGCTCCATTGCGCGTGCCCGCCGCCGCGGTGGCGGACAGCTCGTCCAGTCCCTGTTCCGGATAGTTCATGACCCGCAGCAGCATGGGCAGGCTCAGCGCGGAGACGCGCCGGACGCGCGTGCCCAGACGGGCGACCTTCGCCGCCAGGTTGCTCGGGCTGGCGCCGTACAGGTCGGTCAGCACCAGCACCCCGTCGCCCCCGTCCACCCGGCGCAACGCGGCCGAGGCGGCGGGCAGCAGCTGTTCCGGATCGGCGTCGAACGGCACCTCGAAGGCCTCCGCCCGCAGCGGCAGGTTGCGCAGCAGGGAGGTGGCCGCGGCCAGGACCGCGGTGCCGACGCCGGGATGCGTGATCAGGAGAATGCCACAGGCCATGACCGAAAGTTAACAGACCGGTCGCCACCTGCGACAGCGCGGCGCGCGGTTTTTTCACGGCGGCATCACGCCCGCCGGGCGGCCCGGGCGGGCGGCGGCTCAGTCCTGCTCGCGGTGGTAGGTGGCCACCTCGTCCCAGCCCTGCTGGCGGAAGTGGGCGGCCAGGCGCTCGGCCAGGTAGACCGAGCGGTGCTTGCCGCCGGTGCAGCCGAAGGCCACGGTGACGTAGGCGCGGGTGTCGTTGCGCAGGCGCGGCAGCCAGGTGTCGAGGAAACCGGCCACCTGGCGGACGTAGGTGGCCACCTCCGGCTGGGCGTCCAGGTACTCGCGCACCCGGGCGTCGCGCCCGGTCAGGGGGCGCAGGTCCGGCTCCCAGTGCGGGTTGGGCAGGACCCGGGCGTCGAACACGAAGTCGGCCTCCACGGGCACTCCGCGCCGGTAGGCGAAGGACTCGAACAGCAGGGACAGGCCCGGGCTCTGGCCCAGGGCGTGCTCGGTGGTGACCAGGCGCCGCAGCTGGTGCACGTTCAGCGTGCTGGTGTCGATCACCGCGTCGGCCTCCTCGCGCAGCGGCCGGGTCATCTCGCGCTCGCGGGCGATGGCCTGCGGCAGCGACAGGCCCAGGCGGCTGAGCGGGTGGCGCCGGCGGGTGTCGGCGTAGCGGCGCAGCAGCACCTCGTCCTCGGCCTCGAAGTAGAGCAGGCGCACGTCCATGCCCAGGTCGTGGGCGGCCTTGCGCCACTCGGCCAGGCGCGACAGGTCGCCGTGGCGGCTGCGCACGTCGATGCCCACCGCCAGGCGCTCGGGCAGGCCGTCGTCGCGCAGCAGCCGGCGCACGAAGTCCGGCAGCAGCTCGACCGGCAGGTTGTCGACGCAGTAGTAGTCCAGGTCCTCGAAGGTCTTCAGCGCCACCGACTTGCCCGAGCCGGACAGGCCGCTGACGATGACCATGGCGTGCTGGGCGTTCATGGGCCGCGGCGCTCCAGCAGGCTGCTGTGCCGGGCGATGAACATCGCCGCCGGGTCGATGCCCTTGGTGCGCAGGATGTGCAGGCGGGTGGCGGCCTCGGTGAGCACCGCCAGGTTGCGGCCGGGCATCACCGGCAGGGTGATCAGCGGCACCTCCAGGTCCAGCACCTGGCGCGTGCCGGAGTCGCCGGTCAGGCGCTCGTAGCCGTGCGGCGAGGGCTCGGTCATCGGCCGGGTCAGGTGCACGATCAGGCGCAGGTACTTGTTCCGCTTGACCGCGGTGTCGCCGAACATCTCGCGCACGTTGAGCACGCCCAGGCCGCGCACCTCCAGCAGGTCCTGCAGCAGCTCCGGGCAGGTGCCGTCCAGCACGTCCGGGGCGATCTGGGTGAACTCGGGGGCGTCGTCGGCCACCAGGCGGTGGCCGCGGCTGAGCAGCTCCAGGGCCAGCTCGCTCTTGCCCGAGCCGGCCTCGCCGGTGATCAGCACGCCGATGGAGTAGATCTCCATGAACACGCCGTGCAGGGTCACCCGCGGGGCGAGGGTGCGGGCCAGGTGGTAGGACAGGTGGTTGAGCAGTTCGTGGCCGCGCCTGGGCGAGACCCACAGCGGGGTGTCGCTCTCCTCGGCGGCGGCGCGCAGGTCCTCGGGGCAGGACTGGTTCTTGCTGATGACCAGGGCCAGCGGCCGGGCCTGGATGATCTTCTCGATGGTCTCCCAGCGCTGGCGCGGGTCCAGCGAATCCAGCCAGGCCAGCTCCTCGCTGCCCAGGATCTGGACCTTGTTGGGGTAGACGGCGTTCAGGTATCCGGCCAGCGACGGGCGGCGGGCGTTGGTACCGCCGGACTCGATCTCGCGGTTGCCTCCGTTCTGCCCGGCCACCCAGCGCAGGCCGAGCTTCTCCTGCTGCTGCTCGAACAGCTCGCGAGCGGTGATGCTGGCGTTCCTCATGCGGCCCGGCCTCGGCTGTGGGTAGGTAGGGTCGCGGGATTGTCGCCGAAACCGGCGGCGCGTGGGCACCGCCGGCCGGCGGGGGCGTCACATGGCGTCGGGGACGTCCCGGGGCACGTACTGCTGCTGCTTCTCCTTGTGCTTGACGATCAGCCGGTCCAGCTTGTCGACCAGCAGGTCGATGGCCGCGTACATGTTCTCGGCGTCGGTCTCCGCGTGCAGGGTGCGGCCGGGCACGGTGATGGTGGCTTCGACGTGGTGGGAGGGCTTGCGCAGCCCGAGCTGGACCCGCGCCTCGATGGGCTGGTCGAAGCGGCGCTCGATGCGTCGCAGCTTGGTCTCCACGTACTCGCGCAGGGCCGGCGTGACCTCGAGCTGCTGGCCGTAGATGTCGATGCGCATCGTGTACCTCCTTGGTCGTTGCCGCGGGGTGGGGCTCCGCGATGCGGATCCGGAGGCCTTCAGCCGATGCGGACCCGCTCGTGCGAAGCCGGAATGTTCATGGCCTCACGATACTTCGCCACGGTGCGCCGCGCCACCGGGATTCCCCCCACCTTGAGCAGCTCGGCCAGCTTGGCGTCCGACAGCGGCTTGCGCGGGTTCTCGTTCTCGATGAGACGCCGGATCATCGCCTGGATGGCGGTGCTGGAGGCCTCGCCGCCGCCGGTGTCGATGCCCGAGGCGAAGAAGGTCTTGATCGGCAGCGTGCCGCGCGGGGTGCGCACATACTTGCGGGCGATGGCGCGGGAGACGGTGGATTCGTGCAGGCCAACCTCGGCGGCCACCTCGCGCAGGGTCAGCGGGCGCAGGGCCTGCTCGCCGAACTCGAGGAAGCCGGCCTGCTGCCGCACCAGGCAGCGCATCACCTTCAGCAGGGTCTCGCCGCGCGCCTCCAGGCCCTTGAGCAGCCAGCGCGCCTCCTGCAGCTGGCTGCGCAGGTAGCTGGCCTCCTGCTCGCTGCAGCGGCGGATCATCTGCTCGTAGCCGCGGTGGATGGTCACCTTCGGCAGGGCGTGCTGGGACAGGGCCACCTTCCACAGGCCGTGCTGGCGCCAGACCACGCAGTCGGGCACCACGTAGCTGTCCGGGTCCAGCTCGCCCAGACGCTTGCCCGGGCGCGGGTCCAGCGAGCGCAGCAGCTGCACCGCCTGCGCGGCCTCCTCCGGGCTGCAGCGCAGCTCGTGGGCGATGCCCTCGATGCCGCTGCGGGGCAGGCGCTCCAGCGGGCCGTCCACGATGCGCAGCGCCAGGGCGTGGCCGGGCGTGGCCGGGTCCAGCGCCTCCAGCTGCAGGCGCAGGCATTCGCCCAGGCTGCGCGCGGCCACGCCCACCGGGTCGAAGCGCTGCAGCTGGTGGAGGACGGCCAGCACCTCGTCCTCGCCGACCACCTCCGGCAGCAGGGTCTCGACGATGGCCGACAGCGGCTCGCGCAGGTAGCCGTCCTCGTCCAGGGCGTCGATCAGGGCCACGCCGATGCGGCGGTCGCGCTCGGACAGGTGCGACAGGTGCAGCTGCCACAGCAGGTGGTCGGACAGGCTTTCCGGCTCGGCGGCGCGCTCGGCGTAGCCCTCGCGCTCATCGTCGTCGAAGCCGCCCGGGCGCTCCCGGGACGGCCCTTCGTCCGCCCAGTCGTCCGCGGGCCCGTCCGGGTCGCCGTCGCCGGCGGCCCCGGCGGCCTCATCGGCCGGGCCGTCGCCGGCGGCGTCCGGCTCGGCCTCGTCGGCCCATTCCAGCAGCGGATTGGCCTCGATCGCCTGGGCCACCTCGGTGCGCAGTTCCAGGGTGGACATCTGCAGCAGCCGGATGGCCTGACGCAGCTGGGGCGTCATGACCAGGCTCTGTCCCAGCGATGTCTGCAGCCGTGCCTTCATGTCCCTGTCCGTGCGGGCGGCGACGGGGCTGCCGGCCGGGGCGCTACAGCCGGAAGGTCTCGCCGAGGTACACCCGGCGCACATCCGGGTTGGCCAGCAGCGCGTCGGGCGCCCCCTGAGCCAACACGCTTCCTTCGGCGAGGATATACGCCCTGTCGCAGATTCCCAAGGTCTCGCGGACGTTGTGGTCGGTGATCAGCACGCCGATGCCGCGGTTCTTCAGGTGGGTGACGATGCGCTGGATCTCGCCGACCGAGATCGGGTCCACGCCGGCGAAGGGCTCGTCCAGCAGCATCAGCCGCGGCCTGGCGGCCAGGGCGCGGGCGATCTCGCAGCGGCGGCGCTCGCCGCCGGACAGGCTGGCGCCCAGCTGGTCGGCCACGTGGGTGATCTGCAGCTCCTCCAGCAGCGAGGACAGCTCGCGCTCGATGCCGTCGCGGTCCAGGTCCTCGCGCAGCTCCAGCACCAGGCGGATGTTGTCGGCCACCGTGAGCTTGCGGAACACCGACGGTTCCTGCGGCAGGTAGCCCACGCCCAGGCGTGCGCGGGTGTACATCGGCTCGTCGGTGATGTCGCGGCCGTCGAGCACGATGCGGCCGGCGTCGGTCTCGACCAGGCCGACGATCATGTAGAAGCAGGTGGTCTTGCCGGCGCCGTTGGGGCCGAGCAGTCCCACCACCTCGCCGGCCTCGAGGGTGAGGCCGAACTCGCGCACCACCTCGCGCTGCTTGTACTTCTTGCGCAGACCTTCGGCGACCAGCATCACTCGTCCCCGTCCGTGGCCCGGTCCTGCTGCGCGCGCGGCTGGATCACCGTGCGCACGCGGCTGCCGTCGCCGCCGCTCTGCATCTGCCCGCTGGCCATGTTGTAGACCATCTTCTGGCCGCTGTTGCTGCCGCGCGGGGACTCGACGTGGTAGTTGCCGGTGAGGGTCAGCTGCTCCTTGTCCGGCTCGTACACGATGCGGTCGGCGCGCGCGCTCATGGTGCTGCCGTCGTCCATCTGCTGGCGCATCCGCGCCTGCCGGCCGGTGAGCACGATCTGTCCGATGTTGCCGTCGCGGCGCTGCACCTCGGCACGGTCGGCGTTGATCTCCAGGGTGCCCTGGACGATCACCACGTTGCCGATGAAGGTGCAGGTGCCGGCCGCGTCGGTGAGGTTGCAGTCGGATGTGTCGGCGTCCACCGTCATCGGCTGGTTGCGGTCCGAGGTCCGGGCCAGCGCGCCCGTGGCCAGCGCGGGCACCAGCGCCAGCAGGAGGATCGCCCGGCCGGTCCGGGAGCTAGCGGCGCGCGGAAGGTTCATAGCGGGTCTTGACCTGGGAAAGGAGGCGGTACCGCCCCGTGCGGAGGTCGGCCTGCAGGCCGGTGGCGGTCTGGATGATACCGGGTTGGGTCAGTCGCACCGGCTGGTCGGTGCGGGCCAGGTTCTGCCCGGGGACCAGCTCCAGGCGGGTGGTGCGGAAGGCGGTGGGCGCCGGCGCGGCCGGGTCGCTGTCGCCTTCCACGTTGCCTTCCAGACGGGCCAGTTCGCCGTCCGGGCTGACCCAGGCGCGGTCGGCGCGCAGCCGCCACGGCCCCGGCTCGCCGGGCACCAGGAACAGCGGCTGCCCGATGTCCAGGCTCTCGTCCTGGCGGCTGCGCTGCAGCACCGGCGCCCGCAGGCGCACCGACTCGCTGCCCTCCCTGTCCAGCACCACCAGCTCGAAGTCGCGCAGCACGTAGTCCGAGCGCTCGGCCGCGGCGGCCGTCGGCGCGGCCCGGTCGCGCATGCGCCAGGCCGACCAGCCGCTGACCACGGCGGCCACCAGCAGCACCACGCCCAGGGCGACGCGCCAGTTCATGCCTGCCGTCCGTCGCGGGCGGCGCGGCCGCGCAGCAGGGTCTCCACGTGGCCCTGGGCGGCCAGCAGCACGTCGCAGACCTCGCGCACGGCGCCTTCGCCGCCGCGGGCGCGTGTGATCCAGTGCACCCGCTCGGCGATCCATGGGTGGGCGTTGGCCGGGGCCACCGCCAGGCCCGCCGCCAGCAGGCAGTCCAGGTCGGGCATGTCGTCGCCGACGAAGCAGGTGCGTTCGCGGTCCAGGCCATGGCGCGCGGCCAGCGCGTCCATGCAGGCCAGCTTGTCGTGCACGCCGATGTGTGTCTCCAGGCCCAGCTCGGTGCCGCGCTTGAGCGCCACCAGGCTGTGCCGGGCGGTGATCAGGGCCACGTGGAAGCCGAAGCGGCGCAGCAGGGTGAGCCCCTGGCCGTCGAGCACGCTGAAACTCTTCAGCTCGGTGCCGTTGGCGTCGAAGTACAGCCGGCCGTCGGTCAGGGTGCCGTCCACGTCCAGGCACAGCAGGCCGACGCGGGCGGCGCGCCGGCGGATGTCTTCGTCGATGTGGGCGAGGGGGTCGTAGGCCATGGACCAGCGGTTAAACCACGCGCGCGCGCAACAGGTCGTGAATGTTGAGGGCGCCGACCGCGCGGCCGTCCTCGTCCACCACGATCAGGCCGTTGATCTGGTGCTGCTCCATCAGGTGCGCGGCCTCGGAGGCCATCTGCCGGGCGTCGATGGTGCGCGGGTTGCGGGTCATCACCTCGGCGATGCGGGTGCTGCGCACATCCACGCCGCGGTCCAGGGCGCGGCGCAGGTCGCCGTCGGTGAAGATGCCCGACAGCCTGCCGTCCGGCCCGGCCACCGCGGTCATGCCCAGGCGCTTGCGGCTCATCTCCACCAGCGCCTCGGCCACGCTGGCATCCTCGCCGACCAGCGGCAGGGCCTCGCCGCCGTGCATCACGTCGGTGATCCGCAGCAGCAGGCGGCGGCCCAGGCTTCCGGCCGGATGCGAGCGGGCGAAGTCGTCGGCGGTGAAGCCGCGCGCCTCCAGCAGCGCCACCGCCAGCGCGTCGCCCATGGCCAGCGAGGCGGTGGTGGAGGAGGTGGGGGCCAGGTGCAGCGGGCAGGCCTCGGCCGGGACGCTGACGTCCAGGTGCACGTTGGCCTCGCGCGCCAGGGTCGAGTGTGCGCGCCCGGTCATGGCGATCACCGTGTTGCCCTGGCGGCGCAGGGCCGGCAGCAGCATCAGCACCTCGTCCGACTCGCCCGAGTAGGACAGGGCCAGGACGATGTCGGCGTCGGTGATCATGCCCAGGTCGCCGTGGCCGGCCTCGCCCGGGTGGACGTAGAACGCCGGGGTGCCGGTGGAAGCCAGGGTGGCGGCGATCTTGCGCGCCACGTGGCCGGACTTGCCCATGCCGGTGGCGACCACCCGGCCGCGGCAGGCCAGGATCAGGCGGCAGGCCTCGGCGAAGGCCGCGCCGACGCGGGCGCCGACGGCCGACAGGGCCTGCGATTCGATGTCGAAGACGCGGCGACCGCTGGCGATCAGGCTGTCGGCATCGGTGGCAGGCTGGGCGGCGGCGGGCATGTTCGGGGTCCGGACGGCGCGGATTCGCTAGACTATGGCCCTTCATTCTAGGCCAAAGCGCTCCATGGACGCCGAAACCATCCGCCGCATGATCGAGGCCGGCCTGCCCGGCGCGCAGGCCCGGGTGCAGGGCGACGACGGCGTGCACTTCGAGGCCACGGTGGTCAGCGAGGCCTTCCGCGGCAAGCTGCCCCTGGCCCGGCACCGCATGGTCTATGCCACCCTGGGCGACCTGATGGGCGGGGCCATCCACGCCCTGGCGCTGAAGACGCTCACCCCCGAGGAGGCGGGCGGACCGGCCTGAGCCGGCCCACCCACCGCACACCCTTTCGAGTCCCGCCTCATGCAGAAGATCGTTGTCAGCGGCGGCCAGCCGCTCCAAGGCGAGGTCACCATCTCCGGTGCCAAGAACGCCGTCCTGCCCATCCTGTGCGCCACGCTGCTGGCCGACGCGCCGGTGGAGGTGCTCAATGTCCCGCGCCTGCACGACGTGCTCACCACCGTCCGCCTGCTCGGCGAGCTGGGGGCGGGGGTGCAGTTCGACGAGGGCAGCCGCCTGGTGGTGGACCCGCGCACGGTGGACCAGCACGTGGCGCCCTACGAGCTGGTCAAGACCATGCGTGCCTCGATCCTGGTGCTGGGCCCGCTGCTGGCGCGCCACCGCGCGGCCGAGGTGTCGCTGCCGGGCGGCTGCGCCATCGGCGCGCGCCCGGTGGACCAGCACATCAAGGGCCTGCAGGCGCTGGGCGCCGAGATCACCGTGGAGAACGGCTACATCAAGGCGCGTGCGCCGCGCCTGAAGGGCGCGCGCTTCGTGTTCGACATGGTGACCGTCACCGGCACCGAGAACGTGATGGCCGCGGCCACCCTGGCCGAGGGCACCACGGTGCTGGAGAACGCGGCCATGGAGCCGGAGGTCGCCGACCTGGCAGCCTGCCTCAACGCGCTGGGTGCGCGCATCGAGGGCGCCGGCACCTCGTGCATCACCATCCACGGCGTCGAGCGCCTGTCCGGCGGCCGCCACACGGTGCTGCCCGACCGCATCGAGACGGGCACCTTCCTGGTGGCCGCGGCCATGACCGGCGGCCGGGTGACCACGCGCAACGCCCGCCCCGGCACGCTGCAGGCGGTGCTGGACAAGCTGGTGGAGGCCGGCGCCCGCATCGAGACCACGCCCGACAGCATCACCCTGGACATGGAAGGCCGCCGGCCGAAGGCGGTGAACCTGACCACCGCGCCGTACCCGGGCTTCCCCACCGACATGCAGGCGCAGTTCATGGCGCTGGACTGCGTGGCCGACGGCGTGGGCGTGATCAGCGAGACGATCTTCGAGAACCGCTTCATGCACGTCAACGAGCTGCTCCGCCTGGGCGCGGACATCCGCGTGGATGGCCACACCGCCGTGGTGCGCGGCGTGGAGCGGCTCAGCGGCGCCCCGGTGATGGCCACCGATCTGCGCGCCTCGGCCTGCCTGATCCTGGCCGGCCTGGTGGCGCGGGGCGAGACCACCATCGACCGCATCTACCACCTGGACCGCGGCTACGAGAACATCGAGGCCAAGCTCGGCGCGCTGGGCGCCAGCATCCGCAGGATCGAGGCATGAACCAGGTCCGCCCCCGCTTCTCGCCGCGCCGGCGCGGCCTGCTGGCCGCGGTGCTGGCGCTGATGGCGCTGGTCGGCTGGGCCAGCTGGCAGGGCCTGGCCATCACCCGCGGGATCGAGACCCGCGACATGGACTGGAACGGCGACGGCATCGTCGAACAGCGCGAGATCTGGGAGGCGTTCTACGCCGTCACCGCCGAGCGCTCCCGCGAGGGCGGCCGCGAGTGCACCACCTTCCGCCGCTACCGCAGCGGCGAGGTCATCCGGGTGGACTGCCGCACGGTGTTCGAGACGGAGGACGCGGCCGCGAAGTAGGGGCGGCCGCGCCGGCGCTCAGTCGACGGACTTGAGCACCAGGTCGACGGTGTCCTGGCCGCCCTCGCGCTGCAGGATGCGCGCCGGGACCGGGATGCCCGGCACGATCCAGGCGATGGTCTCGCGCTTCTCGTCGCGGCGCACCACGCGGGTGGCCTGGTGGGTCTTGCCGGCCACGGTGACCGGCTCCTGGCCTTCCACCTGGTAGCGCAGCGTGCGTGCGCGGCCTTCCTCGACCATGCGGTAGGCCGGGGTCCGGCCGGCGGCCACGTCGCGCGCCACCGCAAGGTTCACCAGCAGCGCGTCCATGTCGCCCGGCTGCAGTTTCACCGGGCCGCGCCGGTCGGGCTTCACGTCGCCGCTCCAGGTGGCCACGCCGCGCTGCCAGTCGTAGGTGCCTTCCACGTTCTTGCGCTTGATCAGCAGCAGCGAACGGTCGCTGCTGGACAGCGGGCGCAGCCGGCCCTGGTGCTCCTCGAACACCGTGACCTGGCTCAGGTCGGCCACCTGGTTGCGCACGTTGAGGCTGTACTTCCAGCGGTTGCCGGACTCGCGGGCCAGGGTCATGGTGCCCTCGGCCTGCATGCCCATGTAGCTGGCCTGGTAGCGCGCGCTGAACGGCGCCAGGGCCGCGGCGTGCGCGCCCGCGGCGGCCACCAGCAGCACGGCGGCCATCAGGCCGGACAGGAACGCGGTGCGCTTGCTCGTCATCATTCAGGCTCCTTCGTAGGCCACCAGCCGCAGGTCGATCTCGTCCTGGCCGTCCTTGCGTTGCAGGATGCGGACCGGGGTCGGCACGCCGGCGGCGACCCAGAACACGGTCTGGTCGCCATCGGCCTGGTTGCGCGCCACGCGCAGGGCTTCGTAGCCCATGTCGCCCACCATCACCGTTTCCGGCTCGGTGGCCACCTCATACACGTACTCGCGCACCCGGCCGCCGTCGACGAAGCGGTAGTGCAGGATCGCACCCGGACGGGCGTCGCGGATGACTGCCAGATTGATCAGCAGTCCGCTCATGTCGCCTTCACGCAGTGGCACCGGGCGGCGGCGGTCCTTCTTCAGGCTGCCGTCCCAGCGCGCCTGCATCGCGTTCCAGTCGTAGGTGCCGGTCACGCGGCGGTCGAACACCAGTGCCTCGCGCACGGTGCTCTGGCTCAGCGGGCGGTACTGCCCGCCGACCTCCTCGAACACGGTGCTCTGGTGCACGCTCAGGCGGGCCAGGCCGGCCAGGCCGCGATCGCCGCGGATGACCAGGTCGGCGCGCCAGCGCCCGCCCTCGCGCACCAGGCGCATGGTCGCGTCGCCGGCCTCGCGGCCGCGGTACCAGGCCGCGTAGGTCGCGGTGAACGGCTCCAGCAGGTGGGGGCCGGCCGATTCCCAGACCGGGACCGGAGCGGTTTCGGCAGGTGCGGGCACCTGGGCCGGCGCGACGGGCGCGGCCAGGAACAGGAGGAGGGGGGCGAGGGAGCGGAGGGTTCGGGTCATGGGGCACGCGGTTGGAGCGTCCAGGGTGCCCGGGAGCGGGTGTCAGTCGCGTGAGGCGGCCGACAGGACGCCATCGGAGCCTAGTTGCAGGGGTCTAAACAGGCACTGACCATCCACCCGGGCCTTGCCGTCGCGTTCAGCCAGGCGGCCGGCCACCGCCAGCTGCATGACCGCCACGACCAGCCGGTGCTCCTGCGGCAGCAAGCGCTCGGCCAGGGTCTCCGGGGTGTCGCCGGGCAGGATGGGGATGCGCGCCTGCGCCACCACCGCGCCGCCGTCCAGTTCGGTGTTGACGAAGTGCACGCTGGCCCCGTGCTCGGCGTCGCCGGCGGCCAGCGCCCGCGCATGGGTGCGCAGGCCCTTGTACAGCGGCAGCAGCGAGGGGTGGACGTTGAGCAGGCGGCCGGCGAAGCGCTGCACGAAGTCCGGGCCGAGGATGCGCATGTAGCCGGCGCAGAAGATCCAGTCCGGGCGGCAGGCGGCCACCGCCCCGGCCAGCTCCGCGTCGAAGGCGGCGCGGTCCGGGAAGGCGCGGGCGTCGGCGCTCCAGCGCAGCTCCGCCGGCACCCGCTGCAGCGCCGGGGCGTCCGGACGGTCGGAGAACACGCCCGCGACCTGGGCCGGCAGGCGGCCGTCGGCGATGGCGTCCAGCAGGGCCTGCAGGTTGCTGCCGCGGCCGGAGACGAGGACGGCGATGCGGGGAAGCGGCATGCTTGGATCCGTGGGGCGGGCGTGCGCGCGGCGACGGCCGCGCACGGGATCAGCCGATACGGACGCGTTCGCCGGTGCCGGCACGCACCACCTGGCCGATCGGGCGGTGGGCCAGGCCCAGCGCGTCCAGGCCGGCGCCGATGGCGGCGGTGGCCGCCTGCGGCACCAGCAGGACGAAGCCGATCCCGCAGTTGAAGGTGCGCCACATCTCGGCGTCGGCCACAGCGCCCTCGCGTTGCAGCCACTCGAACACCGGCGGCAGGACGATGGCCGAGGCCTCGATCTCCAGGCCCAGGCCCTCGGGCACCACGCGGATGATGTTCTCGGTCAGGCCGCCGCCGGTGATGTGGGCCATGGCGTGGATGGCCTCGCCATGCTCGCGCAGCAGCGCCAGCACCGGCTTCACGTACAGGCGGGTGGGGGCCATCAGCGCGTCCACCAGGCGCACGCCGCCGCCCAGGTCCAGGTCGGCCGGGCGGCCGGCGCGGTCGTAGATGCGGCGGATCAGCGAGTAGCCGTTGGAGTGCGGGCCGGAGGAGGCGATGCCGATGAGCACGTCGCCCTCGCGCACCTTCGAGCCGTCCAGCAGCCGCGACTTCTCCACCGCGCCGACGGTGAAGCCGGCCAGGTCGTACTCGCCCGGCGGGTACATGTCCGGCATCTCGGCGGTCTCGCCGCCGATCAGGGCGCAGCCGGCCTCCTCGCAGCCGCGGGCGATGCCGCCGACCACGGCGACGGTGGTCTCCACGTCGAGCTTGCCGGTGGCGAAGTAGTCCAGGAAGAACAGCGGCTCGGCGCCCTGCACCAGCACGTCGTTGACGCACATGGCCACCAGGTCGATGCCGATGGTGTCGTGGCGGTTCAGCTGCTGGGCCAGCTTGAGCTTGGTGCCCACGCCGTCGGTGCCGGAGACCAGCACCGGTTCGCGGTACTTGCCCGACAGGTCGAACAGCGCGCCGAAGCCGCCCAGGCCGCCCATGACCTCCGGGCGGAAGCTGCGCCGCACCAGCGGCTTGATCCGCTCGACGACCTCGTTGCCCGCATCGATGTCCACGCCCGCGTCGCGGTAGGTGAGGGGGGCGGGCGTCGGTTTCTGGCTCACGGCGGGGCCTGCATCGGCTGGAAACGGAAGCGGCAATTCTAGCAGCCCCGCCTGCCGCGGACCGGGATCGCGGCAGGCGGCGCGGGGACTCCGGCGCCGCGATTGGCGCGCCGGTGGCATTCGCGCAACAATTCCGGCCATGTTCCGCCCCGTGTGCCCGCGAAGGAGCCCCATGCGCACCTGTTCCGGCCTGATCCTGTTCCTGGCCCTGTGCCTGGCCATGCCGGCATGGGCGCAGGCCGGCCTGCGCACCGAGGGCGACGTGGCCGCCGCCCAGGGCGTCTACGACGCGGAGGTGCCGGTCAGCAGCCAGACCGACCAGGCCCGCGAGGCCGGCTTCGCCCGCGCCCTGGCCCAGGTGCTGGCCAAGCTGTCCGGCGACGAGGGCGTGCTCAACCGTCCCGGCGTGGCCCAGGAGCTGCGCAACGCCGCCAGCTACGTGGACGGCTACGACTACCGCCAGGACCAGGGCACCTCGCCGGGCGGCGCACCGACCTTCCGCACCACCCTGGTGGTGCGCTTCGTGCCGGAGATGGTGGACGCGCTGGTGTCGGCCCTGGGCCTGCCGGTGTGGCCGCAGCCGCGGCCCAAGCCGGTGGTGTGGCTGGCCATCGACGACGGCACCGGTGCCGGCCCACGCCTGCTGGGCACCGGCCAGGTCAACGCCGCCCGGCCACTGCTGGACCGCGCGCTGGAGCGTGGCTTCCGCCTCGGCCTGCCCTCGGGCAGCGCGGCCGAGCAGGCCGCGGTCGGCGCGATCTGGCGCAAGGACCCGGCCGCGGTGGCCCGGGCCTCGGCCCGCTACAGCCCGCCGATGCAGCTGATCGGCAAGATGTACCGCGGCGGTTCCGGCTGGACTGCGGAATGGACCTTCGTCGACGCCGGCCGGGTGCTGGCCGAGCGCACGGTCAGCGAGGCCGACCCGCGCCGCGCCCTGGCCAGCGGCGCCGACGTGGCCGCCGACGCCCTGGTGGCGCGCTACGCCAAGGTGCCGCCGTCCGGCCCGGCCGGCACCTACCGGGTGGTCTTCACCGGCCTGCGCGACGCCGAGGACTACCTGCGGGTGTCGGCGCTGCTGCAGAAGGCGGTGGTGGTGCGCCGGATCGTCCCGGTGCTGGCCACGCCCGAGCGGCTGGAGTTCGACCTGGAGCTGCTCACCGGCCTGCCGGGCCTGGAGCGCATGCTGGGCGCCGACGCGCCGGTGGAGCCGGTGGAGGGCGTGCCCGGGGAGTACCGCCTGCGATGAGTGCCCTGACACCGGAACTGGAGATCGCCCGCTTCCTGCGCCAGCTCAAGTGGATCGCGGTGATCCTGGCCGCGGGCTGGGTGGTGTGGGCGCTGGCCCCGATCCTGACCCCGTTCGTGCTGGCCGCACTGCTGGGCTGGCTGGGCGACCCGCTGGTGGACCGCCTGGAACGCCGCGGCCGCTCGCGCAACACCGCGGTGGTGCTGGTGTTCATCCTGATGCTGCTGCTGCTGGTCCTGCTGCTGCTGGTGCTGGTGCCGCTGCTGGAGCGGCAGGTGCGCACCCTGGTCAGCTCGCTGCCGGCCTACCGCGACTGGTTCGTGCAGGTCGCACTGCCCTGGATCGAGCAGCGCACCGGCCTGGAGCTGATGGTGTGGCTGGACCCGGAGCGCCTGTTCACCTGGGTGCGCGAGCACTGGCAGCAGGCCGGCGGCGCGGCGGCGACGCTGTTCGGCTACCTGTCGCGCTCGGGTTTCGCCATGGTGGCCTGGGTGGCCAACATCGTGCTGCTGCCGATCCTGACCTTCTACTTCCTGCGCGACTGGGACCTGCTGGTAGAGCGGGTGGCCTCGCTGGTGCCGCGCGACCACGTGGACACGGTCGCGCGCCTGGCGCGCGAGTCCAACGACGTGCTGGGCGCGTTCCTGCGCGGCCAGTTCCTGGTGATGATCGCGCTGGGCGTGATCTACGCCGCGGGCCTGTCACTGGTGGGCCTGAAGCTGGGCATGCTGATCGGCCTGGTCGCCGGCCTGATCAGCTTCATCCCCTACCTGGGCACGGCCACCGGCGTGGTGCTGGGTCTGCTGGCCGCGGTGGTGCAGGCGCAGGGCGTGGACCTGGGCCTGCTGCTGATGGTGGCCGGCGTGTTCGTCGCCGGGCAGATGCTGGAAGGCTACGTGCTGACCCCGCGCATCGTCGGCGACCGCATCGGCCTGCATCCGATGGCGGTGATCTTCGCGATCATGGCCGGCGGCCAGCTGTTCGGCTTCCTCGGCATGCTGCTGGCGCTGCCGGTGGCGGCGGTGGCCAACGTGCTGCTGCGCTTCGCCCACGAGCGCTACCGCCAGAGCGACCTGTACACCGGCGAGCAGGTGCGGATCGTGCTCGACACCACGCCGTCCGCGCCGCCGGTGCCCCCCACCGAGCAGGAACGCCAGTGACCGCTTCCCCCGTCGCCGGCGGCACGCCCCAGCTTCCGCTGGCACTGCGCCATCCGCCCGAACAGCGCCTGGACACCTACATCGGCGCGCCGCCCGGCGCGCTGGAGCAGCTGCGTGCGCTGGCCACGCAGCCCGGCGCCGACTGGCTGTACCTGGACGGCCCCTCCGGCTCCGGCAAGACCCACCTGGGCCTGGCCGCCTGCGCCGAGGCCGGCCGCGCCGGCCGCAGCGCCGCCTACCTGCCGCTGCGCGCCGCCGCAGGCCGCCTGGGCGAGGCGCTGGAGGCGCTGTCCGCCGACCTGGTCGTGCTCGACGGCCTGGAGGCGGTGGCCGGCACGCGCGCCGACGAGGTGGCGCTCTTCGAGTTCCACAACCGCGCCCGCGCTGCCGGCGGTGGCGTGGTCTACCTGGCCAGCGCCTCGCCGCTGGCGCTGCCGCTGGTGCTGCCGGACCTGCGTTCGCGCCTGGGCCAGTGCACGCGCATCGTGCTGCGGCCGCTGGACGACGATGCCCGCCGCGAGGTGCTGCGCGACCGTGCCCGCCGCCGCGGGCTGGTGCTGGAGGAGGCGGCCATCGACTGGCTGCTGACCCGCACCGGGCGCGACCTGGTGCAGCTGCTGGCCCTGCTGGACCGCATCGACCAGGCTTCGCTGGCGGCGCAGCGCCGGGTCACCGTGCCCTTCCTGCGTGGGCTGCTGGGCGCCAGCTGAGGCGCCGCCCCTCCTGTTGGCCGATGGCACGCGCGGCGGCCGCGGCGCTCTCAGCCTTGCGGCCGCGCCAGGCTGCGTTCCAGCTCGGCCAGGCGCTGCGGCGTGCCCACGTCGGTCCAGCGCCCGGCGTGGTGCTCGCCGGTGACCGCGTCCTCGGCCATGGCCAGGCGCAGCAGCGGCGCCAGGCGGAAGCGCGGCGGCCGGCCCGGATCGCCATCCACGGTCTGCCGCCAGCGCGCCAGCAGGGCGGGGCGGTACACGCCGATGCCGGCGAAGGTCAGCTTGCGCGGCCCGTCCGCATGCACGCGCCCGTCCGCGTCCAGGACGAAGTCCCCCTGCGGGTGGTGCTCCGGGTTGTCCACCAGCACCAGGTGCGCCAGCCCACGCGGGTTCGGCGGCAGGCGGGCGAAGTCGTAGTCGGTCCACACGTCGCCGTTGACCGCCAGGAACGGCGCATCGCCCTCGGCCAGCAGGGGCAGGGCGTGCAGCATGCCGCCGCCGGTCTCCAGCGGGGTGGGGCCCTCGTAGGCGTAGTGCAGGCGCAGGCCCCAGCGCGAACCGTCGCCCAGCACCTGCGGGAACCGCCCGGCCAGCCACGAGGTGTTGACCACGACCTCGCGCACGCCGATGGCGGCCAGCTTCTCCAGGTGCCAGGCGATCAGCGGGCGGCCGCCGGCCTGCAGCAGCGGCTTGGGCGTGCTGTCGGTGAGCGGACGCATGCGCTCGCCCAGGCCGGCGGCGAAGACCAGGGCGCGCATCAGGCGGCCCTCGGCCGGGTGATGTCGGCATCGCCGATGGCCCGCTCCAGCAGCGCCACCAGCGGACGGGTCGCCTGGTGGCGGTTGCCGACCTCGCGCACGTAGCGCCACACCAGCGGCAGGTCGCGCAGGTAGCCGGGCTTGCCGTCGCGGTAGGCCAGGCGGCAGAAGATGCCCAGCACCTTGATGTGGCGCTGCAGGCCGGTCAGGTCGAACCAGCAGGCGAAGCGCGCTTCGTCCGCGTCGGTCAGGCCCAGCGCCACCGCGCGCTGGCGGTAGGTCTCGCGCCAGGCGGCGACCCGTTCCTCCGGCCAGGCGATGTAGCAGTCGCGCAGCAGCGAGACCAGGTCGTAGGTGAGCGGGCCGAGCATGGCGCCCTGGAAGTCGATGATGCCCGGCGGGCGCTGCTCCACCACCAGCAGGTTGCGCGAGTGGAAGTCGCGGTGCATGAAGCGCTGCGGCTGTGCCTGCGCGGCGTCGAGGATGGCGCGGAAGGCGCCCTCGACCGCGTCCCAGTCGCCGCAGGACGGCCGCTCCAGGCCCAGGTGCCGCCGCAGGAACCACTCCGGCATCAGCTCCAGTTCCATCACCATCCACGGCTCGTCGAAGCGCGGCAGGCCGGTCGCCGGCACCTGCGCCTGCATCACCAGCAGCGCGTCCATGGCCTGGCCGTAGAGCGTGTCGGCGGTGGCCTCCGACAGTTCGGGCAGGAACAGGCGCTCGCCCAGGTCCTCCATCAGCACGAAGCCCAGCTCCGGATCGGCCGCGCGCACCGCCGGGGTGTGCAGCCCGGCCGCGGCCAGGCGCGCGCCGATGTCCAGCCAGGGGCGGATGTCCTCGCGGCCGGGCGGGGCGTCCATCACGATCCAGCTGGTGCCGCCGCTGCGGGTGCGCCAGTAGCTGCGGAAGCTGGCGTCGGCCGAGGCCACCTGCAGCTCCAGCCCGGGATCGGACAGCGCCTGGCGGGTCCAGGACAGGCGCGCCTGGGCGCGTTCGGGATCGTGCATGGACGGGATGCGTTCGGGATGGGCGGTGGTGGCACAGGGTAAACTTGCCGCATCCCGCAGGCGAGGCCCTGCACACCGGATCGCGTCCATGGCACAGCCTTCTCCCCTGGTTCCCGTCCTGCTGTCCGGCGGCTCCGGCACGCGGCTGTGGCCCCTGTCGCGCGAGGCTTATCCCAAGCAGTTCCTGCCGCTGGTCGGCAACGAGTCCATGCTGCAGGAGACCTGGCGGCGCGTGGCCGAGCTGGCCGGCGCCGCGCCGCTGGTGGTGGCCAACGAGGAACACCGCTTCATGGTCGCCGAGCAGCTGCGCCAGGCCGGTGCACGGCCGGCGGCGATCCTGCTCGAACCGGTCGGCCGCAACACCGCCCCGGCCATCGCGGTGGCGGCGCTGCAGGCCACCGCCGACGGCGGCGACCCGCTGCTGCTGGTGCTGCCCTCCGACCACGCCGTGCGCGATCGCGAGGGCTTCCACCGCGCGGTGCGCACCGCCTCCGCGGCGGCCGGGCAGGGCCGGCTGGTGACCTTCGGCATCGTGCCCACCGGCCCGGAGACCGGCTACGGCTACATCAAGGCCGCGCCGGGCGACGGCGTGCGCCCGGTCGAGCGCTTCGTCGAGAAGCCCGACGCGGAGACCGCGCGCGCCTACGTGGCCTCGGGCGAGTACTTCTGGAACAGCGGCATGTTCCTGTTCCGCGCCTCGCGCTACCTGGAAGAGCTGGAGCGCTTCCGCCCGGACATCCTCGCCGCCTGCCGCCGCGCCTTCGCCGGCGCCAGCCGCGACGCCGACTTCGTGCGCCTGGAGCGCGAGGCCTTCGCCGCCAGCCCGTCGGACTCGATCGACTACGCGGTGATGGAGAAGACCGGCGCGGCTTCGGTGCTGCCGGTGGACGTGGGCTGGAACGACGTGGGCAGCTGGTCGGCGCTGTGGGAGGTGGCCGAGCACGACGCCGAGGGCAACGCCCACCACGGCGACGTGGTGGCGCTGGGCTGCCGCAACACCTACGCCTGGACCGACCGCCGCCTGGTGGCGCTGATCGGCCTGGAGGACGTGGTGGTCGTGGACACCGACGACGCCCTGCTGGTGGCGCACCGCGACCGCGTGCAGGAGGTCAAGGACGTGGTCGCCGGGCTCAAGCGTGACGGCCGCGGCGAGGCGGTCCTGCACCGCAAGGTGTACCGGCCCTGGGGTGCGTACGACTCCATCGACACCGGCGAGCGCTTCCAGGTCAAGCGCATCACCGTCAAGCCCGGCGCCTCGCTGAGCCTGCAGATGCACCACCACCGTGCCGAGCACTGGGTGGTGGTGCGCGGCACCGCACGGGTCACCCGCGGCGACGAGGTGCTGCTGCTGACCGAGAACCAGAGCACCTACATCCCGCTGGGTGTGAAGCACCGCCTGGAAAACCCGGGCAAGGTGCCGCTGGAGCTGATCGAGGTGCAGTCCGGCAGCTACCTGGGCGAGGACGACATCGTCCGCTTCGAGGACGTGTACGGCCGCGGCAGCTGAGCCGCCGTACAAAGCAGAAAGCCCCGGCAGGCCGGGGCTTTTCCGTGTCCGGGGGGCGGCGGGCGACGCGGGGCGCCCGCCGTGCCGGTCAGCAGCAGCCGTGGCCGCCGTGCTGCTCGCCGCCGGCCACCGCGGCCACGCCGGTGGTCTGGCCGCGCACGCTGGCCAGGTAGTGCTCGGCGATCACGTGCGACACGCACTGGGTCACGCGCTTGCCCATCGGGATGTGCAGGAATTCGTTGGGGCCATGCGCGTTGGAGTGCGGGCCCAGCACGCCGGTGATCATGAACTGCGCGCCCGGGAACTTCTCGCCGAGCATGCCCATGAACGGGATCGAGCCGCCTTCGCCCATGTACATGGCCGGCTTGCCGAACGCGGCCTGCGAGGCGGCCTCGATGGCCTGGGTCAGCCAGGGCGACTGCGCCGGCGCGTTCCAGCCGCTGGACGCCTTCTCCAGCTCCAGCTCGACGTGGGCGCCGTTGGGCGGGTCCTTCAGCAGCACGTCCTTGAGCAGTTCGCCGGCCTTCTTCCCGTCCAGGGTCGGCGGCAGGCGCAGCGACAGCTTCACCGAGGTGTACGGGCGCAGCACGTTGCCGGCCGAGGCCAGCGGCGGCATGCCGTCCACGCCGGTCACCGACAGCGCCGGGCGCCAGGTGCGGTTGAGCACCAGCTCGGCCAGGTCGCCCGACATCGGGCTCATGCCGTCCAGGAACGGGAACTTGGCGTACACGTCCTTGCCCAGCACCTCGGCCACCTTGCGCGCCTGCTCGACGCGCTCGGCCGGGATCTCCACGTGCAGGCCCTCGACGATGATGCGGCCGGTGGCCTCGTCCTCCAGGCGCGAGAGCAGCTGGCGCAGCAGGCGGAAGCTGGAGGGCACCACGCCGGAGGCGTCGCCCGAGTGCACGCCCTCGTGCAGCACCTTCACCGTCAGGTTGCCGCCGGCCAGGCCGCGCAGCGAGGTGGTGCACCACAGCTGCTCGTAGTTGCCGCAGCCGGAGTCCAGGCACACCACCAGCGAGGGCTTGCCGATGCGCGGGGCCAGGTGGTCCACGTAGGCCGGCAGGTCGTAGCTGCCGGATTCCTCGCAGGCCTCGATCAGCAGCACGCAGCGGGCATGCGGCACGCCCTGTTCCTGCAGCGCCTGGATCGCGGCCAGCGAGCCGAAGATGGCGTAGCCGTCGTCGGCACCGCCGCGGCCGTACAGCTTGTCGCCGCGCAGGACCGGCTTCCACGGACCCAGGTCCGGATCCCAGCCGGTCATCTCCGGCTGCTTGTCCAGGTGGCCGTAGAGCAGCACGGTGTCGTCGCCCGAATCCGGGCCGGTGGCCGGGACCTCGCAGTAGATCAGCGGGGTGCGGCCGGGCAGGCGCACCACCTCGACCTGCAGGCCGGGGATCGGCTGCGCGCGGGCCCACGACTCCATCAGCCGCACCGCGGCGTCCATGTGGCCGTTGGCCTCCCAGTCGCGGTCGAACATCGGCGACTTGTTGGGGATGCGGATGTACTCGACCAGCTGCGGAACGATGTCGTCGTCCCACTTCTGGCCGATGTAGGCCTGGGCGCGTGCCGGATCGAGCCGGGTGATGTCCATGGATTGCTCCGGAAAGGGAAAAGGGTTGACGTGCATTTTACGCCCGCGTCTGTAGGAAATTCCCTACACGCGCTTGGGGAGTTGCCCTGCTGTTCGGATGCGTTCATGGCGATACCTTGTCGCCATGTGGCGCGGATGATTGGCCGCACCGGGGTGCCTGGCAGGAGGCCGGGTCCCGGTGATCCAACCACCAAGCCACAAGGAGTGTTGCCATGAAGCCGTTTTCGGTTCTGTGGAAGGCGCTGGCACTGGGCGCGCTGCTGTTGGCCGGCTCCGCGGTCGCCGCGGACAAGGTCGACATCAACACCGCCGATGCCGCCCAGCTGGAGAAGGTCCTGGTCGGCATCGGACCTGCGAAGGCGGAAGCGATCGTCCAGTACCGCAAGGCCAACGGGCCCTTCAAGAGCGTCGACGAGCTGGCGCTGGTCAAGGGCATCGGCCTGAAGACGGTGGAGCGCAACCGGGATCTCATCACGGTCGGGCCGGCCAAGGCCGCCCCGCAGGCCAGGCCTGCGCAAGCCGCCGCCCAGGCGAAGGCGCCAGTGGCGCGCCGCTGATGGGCCGGGACGCCGCCGCGGCGCTGGGGGGCGCCGCGGCGGCCGTCCGGGTGTGATGCCCGCGGCCGGGGGCCGGGCCAGGACGACCGGATCGGAGCCGGTGGATGCAGGACGCATCGCCGGCACCTGCTGGAGCAGGAGGCACAGGGGAGGCAGGGAGCCGACAGGGATGTAACCCGTCGCCCGGCGTCGCACAGGACGTGCAGCCGGGCGACGCCATTTCCGGGCCGCGCGCGCTCCGTCCTGCCGGCTGCGGCACAATGACCGGATGCTCACCGGTCCGATGCGGCACATCCCTTCCTGCGAGTACCGGCGCCAGCCCTGGCGCAACGGCGCCGGCTGGACGCGCGAGATCCTCGTCCTGCCGGACGGCCCGGACTGGAGCCTGCGCCTGTCCATCGCCGAGTTCGGCGAGCCGTCGGCCTATTCGAGCTTCGCCGGGGTGGAGCGTGAGCAGCTGCTGCTGTCCGGCGGCGGCCTGCGCCTGGACTTCGGCGATGGCCGCCGCCAGGACCTGCTGCCGCCGCACGGGCGCGTCCGCTTCACCGGCGAGCAGGCGCCCGCGGCCGCGCCGCTGGAAGGCCCGGTGCAGGTGTTCAACCTGATGTGGCGGCCGCAGGCGGTGGAGGCGCGGCTGCTGCACCGGCCGCTGGTGGGGGGCATGTACTGCTTCGTCGGCGCGGACACGGCCTGGGCCGTGCACGTGATCGGCGGCAGCGCGCACGTGTCCGGCCAGGAAGGCCGCTGCATGCTGGAGGCCGGCGACACCGCCTGGCTGCCCGGCGGCGCCGGGCAGCGGCGCTACGCCATCGACGGCGCCGGAGAGATCGTGCTGGTGCGCGTGGACCGCGTCGGCGCCGGCATGGCGCCGGCTCTGGACGGGCCGGTCGGCGTGGACGGGGCGGCTCAGTAGACGTCGCGGCGGTAGCGGCCTTCGGCGCGCAGCGTGTCGCGCAGCGCCGCGCCCAGCACCTCGGCCAGCACCGCGTCCACCGCAGGGGCCATGCCCTCGGCGCTGCCGCACACCAGGATGTGTGCGCCCTCGGCGACCCAGGCGCGCAGCGTGTCGGCGGCCCCGCGCAGGCGGTCCTGCACGTAGACCTTGCGGCCCGCCGCGCCGTCGCGCGAGAAGGCCAGGTCCAGGCGCTGCAGCCAGCCCTGCGCCTGCCAGGCGCGTACCTCCTCGCCGAAGAAGAAATCGCAGGCGGCCTGGCGCTCGCCGAACAGCAGCCAGTTGCGGCGTGCGCCGGCGGCGATGCGCGCACGCAGGTGCGCGCGCAGGCCGGCCATGCCGGTGCCGTTGCCGACCAGCACCAGCGGCGCGCCGGGCGGCGGCGGGTGGAAGCCGGGATTGGCGCGCAGGCGCAGGTCGACGGCCTGCCCGGGTTCGGCGTACCGGCACAGCCAGCCGCTGCCCAGGCCGGGGCTGCCGTCGGGCTGGTGCATCAGCCGCACCAGCAAGCGCAGGCCGCCTTCCTCCGGGATCGAGGCAATGGAGTATTCGCGGTGCGGCAGCGGCTGCAGGCGCGCGGCCAGGGCCTGGGCATCCAGCCCGGCCAGGCTGTCCGCGGCCGGCAGCCGCGAGCGCGCCAGCAGCGCGGCCAGGGGCAGGGTGGTGCCGCCGGCGTTCACCGGCGTGTTGCCGTCCAGACCCAGCGCCTCGAGCAGTTCCCGCACCCGCTCCGGCGGCTGGCACGGGCCGATCTCGGCGATGTCGCCGGCCTGCCAGGCCGGCAGTGCGCCTTCGGCAGGGCGCAGCAGCAGGGTGTAGGCCGGCCCGCCCTGGCTGCCGGGATTGAGCAGGGTGCGTTCGACCAGCCGCCAAGGTTCGTAGGCCGGCGGGGCCCAGTCCGGCAGGTCGTCGCGGCCGGCGATCCGGCCCAGTTCGTACTGCCAATGGCGCAGTGCCGCGGGATCGGCGTTGTCCACCTCCACCCGGTCGAACAGCGCCTGTGCGCCGCAGGCGCGCAGCCAGCCGTCCAGGCGCCGGCCGAAGCCGCAGAAGTCGGCGTAGCTGCGGTCGCCCAGCGCCAGCAGGGCATAGCGCAGGTGGCCCAGGTCGGGGCGGGCGGCCATGGTCCGGTGCAGGAAGCGCAGGGCGTGGTCGGGCGGGTCGCCCTCGCCGGTGGTGCTGGCCACGAACAGCGCCTGGCCGGCGGGGGCCAGGCGTTCCGGATCTACCTCTTCCAGCGGCAGCACCAGCACCTGGCGGCCGCCGGCGCGCAGCGCCTGCGCGCTGCGTTCGGCCAGGCCGCGGGCAAAGCCGGTCTGGCTGGCCCAGGCCACCAGCAGCGGCGTCGGGCCTCCGGCCGGCAGTGGCGGGGTTGCAGCGGTCCGGCGCCGCCACAGGAAGGGCAGGGCGAAGGCCAGATAGGCGACGGCCACCGCCGCCGCCAGCCAGCGGCGCGAGGGCCGCGGCGCGGCCGGCCACCAGTCCCCGCCGTGCAGTGGCAGCAGGGCGAAGGCCGCCAGCAGCAGCAGCGCCGCCACCGCGAGGTTGCCGGCCGGCGCCCAGGTGCCGGCACGTGGGGGTGAGGCGCCGCTCATGCCGCCAGGTACGCCTCGAAGGCGGGCGTCATCGCCTCGCGCAGCCGTGTGCCGTCGCGCACCACGAAGCGCGCCGCCATGTCCCGCGCCCGGGCGAAGGCCAGGCCTTCGTCCGGGCCCATCACGGTCAGCGCGGTGGCCCAGGCGTCGGCGTGCATGGCCTCGGCGGCCACCACGGTCACGGCCGCGGCGGCGCCGGGCACCGGCGCGCCCAGGCGCGGGTCGAAGGTGTGGGTATACCAGGTGCCGTCCTGCTCGAAACGGTGCCAGCGGTCGCCGGAGGTGGCCACGGCCGCGTCCGCCAGCGCCAGGACGCGTGGCGGCAGCACGTCGGCCGAGGCGGCCTCGTCGAAGCCGGTCTCCACCAGCACGCGCCACGGCTGGCCGTCGGGGCGCCGGCCCAGACAGCGGATCTCGCCGCCCACCTCCACCAGTGCGGAGGCCAGGCCGGCCGCGTGCAGGTGCGCGGCCACCGCGTCGGCGCCGTAGCCCTTGGCGATGGCCGACAGGTCCAGCTGCAGGCTGCCCGGCTGCAGCAGTTCGCGGCCGCCGGCGCGGCGCTGCAGGCGCTGCCAGCCGGTGCGCCCGCGCGCGTGCTCGATTTCCGCAGGATCGGGCACGCGGCGTGGGGTGCCGGCGCTGCCGAAGCCCCACAGGTCCACCAGCGGCCCGACGGTTGGATCGAACGCGCCGCCGCTTTCGCGCGCCACGGCGATGGCCGCGTCCAGCACCCGGGCGAAGGCCTCCGGCAGCGCCTGCCAGCTGCCGGCCGGGGCGCGCCGGTAGCGGCTGATGTCCGAGGCCGGCTCCCACGGGCTCATCTGCGCCACCACCGCGTCCAGCTCGGCCTGGATGCCGGCGTGCAGCGCGTGCAGGTCGGCGCCGGCGGGTGCGGCCAGGCGCACGCTCCAGGTCGTTCCCATGGTCTGGCCGCCGAGGGTGGCCAGGGCCGCGGCGGTGGCGCCGGCCTGCATCGCGTCGCGCCCGGTTACTGCGGCAGCACTTCCAGGGTGGCCACGTACAGCAGGCGACGCTTGCTGGCCTGCGGCACGCGGGTCCTGCCGTCCTCGGTGGACACCTCCAGCCAGTAGCGGCCGGCCTGCGGGAAGGTGATGGCGAGGCTGCCATCCGCGGCGCTGGTGACCCGGATCTCCTCCTGGGCGTTGCGGTAGCGGGTCCCGCCGCGGACCACCTCGACCTCGAGCCCGGCGGCCGGCTGGCCATCCACGTGCAGGACGAACTTCGCCTCCTCGCCGGCGAACAGGTCGTTCGGATGGGTCACCGGCACCAGCTCCAGCCCCTCGCCCAGCGCCCGGACCTCGGTCGGGCGGCCGTTGGTGACGAAGGTCTCCACGCGGCCGAAGGTCTCGGTGACCTGCACGTTCTTCGCGTCGGCCGGAATCTTCGCCGCCAGCTCCTCGGGCCGGGCATTGCGCAGGAAGCCGCCGCGCGGCGCGCCCGGGCCGGTGACCGGCTTGCCCTCGGCCTGGGCCCTGGCCTTGGCGGCCAGGCTCTCGGCGGTGTCCCAGCTGGCCGACACGCCACGGTTGACGCTGGCGATGCGGTAGGTGCCTTCCTGCTCCAGATGCAGGTCGAAGGTGCTGCGGTACTTGCCGGTGGAGGCGTTCTGCAGCGGCACCTGGCTGCCGTCCGGGGCGATGGCGACCACGTTGTCCAGGCGCATGGGCACGTGGTCGGGGAAGAACAGCTGGTTGGACACGGCGGCGTCGAAGGTCACCCACACGTCCTGGCCGGCGACGGTGGCCTGCGAGGGCACCAGCCACTGCTTGTGCGCGGTGGAGGAGAAGGGAAGCGCCAGCGCCAGGGCGACGACGAATGCGTGCTTCTTCATGGAATGCTCCTCGGGGCGGGTTACTTGACCGACAGGCTGACCGCGCCCAGCTCGCTGGCGCCCTGCGCCTTGCCGGACTGCGGTTTGCCGTTCCAGGCGAAGGGGATCTTGAGCAGCTCGCGGCCGCCGACCTCGCGCGCGGCCTCCACCACCAGGGTGTATTCGCCCGGCGGCAGCGTGCCCAGCTGCGGATGGCGCTCGTCGAACTTCAGCACGTGCCGGCCGGCCGGGCGGGTGGGGCCGGTGACGCCGTCCACCGGCAGGTCCAGGTTGCGGCCGGACCTGCGCCACCACTGGCGCAGGTCCGGCAGCCACTTGGTGCCGTGGCCCTCGGCGGTGTCCTTCTGCATGTACCAGACGGCCAGGTTGGCGGCCACCTTCTGGTCGGCGCCCTCCAGCCAGATCGCCACGTAGGGGCGGTGGTACTCGGCCACGTTGAGCTTGGGGATCTCCACCTCGACCTGCAGCTCGGCCGCGGCGGCGGGAAGGGTCAGCAGGCCGGAGATCGCGAAGAACAGCTTGGCGCGCATGGAAGCCTCTCAGTGGATGAACAGCAGGGCCAGCAGCAGGGGCACGACCAGGCCCAGGCCGACCAGCGGCCAGGTCAGGCGGCGCTGCCGCGCGTGCAGGTGCAGCAGGAACAGGCCGGTGACGCAGAACACCAGGCAGGCGATGGCGAACACGTCGATGAACCAGCCCCAGGCCGGACCGGTGTTGCGACCCTTGTGCAGGTCGTTGAGGTAGGCGATCCAGCCGCGGTCGGTGCGTTCGTACTCCACCGCGCCGGTCCCGCGGTCGATGCTCAGCCAGGCGTCGGCACCGGGCGCCGGCATGGACACGTAGGCCTCCTCCGGCGACCATTCGGCGACGCGCCGTCCCAGTGGCACGTCCAGCGCCTCCGCCAGCCAGTGCGCCACCTCCGCCGGAAGCGGCGCCTCGCCTTCCTCCGGCGCCTGGCGCAACGCCTCCAGGAGCGGTGCCGGCAGTTCCAGGGTGCGGTTGTCCACCTCCGGCGTGGCGGAGATGCGCGCGGCATGGTTGAGGGTGATGCCGGTGGCGGTGAACAGCAGCATGCCCACCAGGCACACGGCCGAGCTGATCCAGTGCCACTGGTGCAGCGTGCGCAGCCAGAAGCCGCGCCGGCGCTGGGCGGTGACGGGATCGTCGCGGGTCGGGTTGGCCGGCACGGGCTCGCGCAAGTTCGGAAGGGTCCGCGATTATAGCGGCGGTTGAGAACGGTTCTCAGTTCTTGGCGCGCCTGCGCCCGGACGGTTGGCCGCCCGGGCGCCGGCGGGGATCAGAACTGCAGGTTCAGGCTCACCCAGACGCTGCGTGCCTTGTCCTTGTTGTTGTAGTCGTCCAGGTACAGGACCTCGTCGGTGCCGTCCTCGTACACGCCGTCGCCGTTGAGGTCGCGGAACTCGGTGGCGTAGGTGGTGAAGTCGCGGTCCAGCAGGTTGTTGATGCGCGCGTTGACCGTCAGGTTGTCGCTGATCCGGTACGAGCCGCCCAGGTGCAGCACGGTGTAGTCGCGGAAGTACAGCGGCTGGCCGGTGATGGCGTGCAGACCGCGATAGCGCTTGGCCCTCGACTCGGCGGCCAGGAACAGGTCCAGGCGGTCGGAGGCCTGCCACTCGAAAGTGGCGTTGGCCATGTGCCTGGCGCTCTCGCCCAGCGGCAGGCCCTTCTGCGCGCCGCTGCGCTGCTCGCTGTCGGTGTACGTGTAGTTGCCGCGCAGGGTGAAGGCCGGGCCGATCTGCCAGCGTCCGGCCAGCTCCGCACCCTGGATCACCACCTTGTCGATGTTCACCGTGCGCGTGCTGTTGGCGTAGCCCAGCTCGGCGTACTGGCCGGTGCCGGCGCAGGCCAGGGCCAGGCCCGGGCCGCACGGCTGCGAGGCGATCTTGTCGTCGAAGGTGTTGCGGAACACCGTGGCGTTGAAGTTGTGCCCGTCCGGGTGCTGCCAGTACACCGCCAGCTCGTAGGTGGTGCTGGTCTCCGGCTGGAGGTCCGGGTTGCCGAACATGGGCGAGGTGCCCTGCCCGCCGAAGCCGACCACGCCGTCGTACAGCTGGGTGGTCTTGGGCGTCTTGAAGCCGGTGCTGGCGCCACCCTTCAGGGTCCAGGTGTCGCTGAGGGTGTAGACCGCGTACAGGCGCGGGCTGACGTGGCTGCCGAACACCTCGTGGTCGTCGTAGCGGATGCCGCCGGTCAGCGCCAGCGCCTCCACCGGCTTCCAGGTGTCCTCGGCGAACAGGGAGTACATGTTGTGCTCCTGCTTGCCGCCGGGGCGGCCGGCCTCCATGCCGAACACGCCGTCGGTCAGCTCGCCGCGCACCACCTGCGCGCCGACCACCGCCACGTGCTCGCCGCCGGCCTGGAACGGGATGTCCAGCTTGGCGTCCAGGGTGTACTGGGCGCTTTCCAGGGTGCGCCGCGGCCGCGGCAGGAAAGCCAGCAGGCGCTGGTATTCCTCCTCCGTGAGGTGGGCCTGCATGATCGCCAGCTTCTGCGCCTCGGACTGGTTGTTCCAGGCGTTGGCGTTGCGGAAGCCGATCGCCGCGCCGGGGGCGCAGTAGCCGCTGCCGCCCACGCTGCCGCCCATGCGGGTGCAGGCCGCGTTCCACAGCTGCTGCAGCTGCTGGCGCTCGGCCACGGTGAAGGGCAGGGTGCGGCCCGCGTTGTCGGTCTCCACGTAGGCCAGCGAGACCTGGCTGTTGCCGAAGGCCCAGCTGCCCTCGTGGGTGATGGCCCAGCTGTCGCGGGTGAATTCCTGGGTGGGCGCGTAGCCGGCGCGCGGCTCGATGCGGCCGTTGTTGCCGATGCGCAGCATGGCGCCGTGGTTGTCCACGGTGCCGACCGGGTATTCCTCCACGCCCTCGTCGTTGATGCGGATGCGGTTGTCGTACTCCTGGCGCGAGGTGTCCAGGTCCAGGGTCAGGCTTTGCCGCCCGGTGGGCGTCCAGGTGAGGCTGATGCCGCCGGCCCTGTTGGTGTTGTCCACGGTCTTGCCGCCGCCGCCGAAGCCCAGGGCGCGGCTGTGCGCCTCGCCGGCCGGGTCGGTGACGTCGCCGTACACCGGGTTGGAGGCCTGGCGCCGGTAGCGGCTGCCGCGCACCGCCAGGTCCAGCTTGCCGCGGACCAGCGGGCCGGTGAGGTTGAAGTCGGCGGTGCTGTCGTCGCCGTAGGCGTCGTCGGTCTCGAAGCTGCGCCCCAGGGTCAGCGAGCCGGCCCAGGCGTCCAGGCTCTTGCGGGTGATGATGTTGATCACCCCGCCCATGGCGTCGGCGCCGTACAGGGTGGACATCGGGCCGCGGATCACCTCGATGCGCTCGATCGCGTCCAGCGGCGGGATGTGGTTGAACTGGTTGCCGCCGAAGTTGTTCGGGTAGATGTCGCCGTGGTTGTTCTGGCGGCGGCCGTTGACGAGGATCAGGGTGTAGTCCGGCCCCATGCCGCGCATGGAGACGGTGCCCTGGCCGGTCTTGTCGCGGGTCTCGCCCACGTCCACGCCCTCGAGGTCGCGCACGGCATCCAGCAGGGTGATGTAGGGGCGTTTGGCCAGGTCTTCGGGGGTGATGACGCTGATGCTGGCCGGTGCGTGGACGATCTTCTGCTCGAAGCCGGAGGCGGTGACGACGATGGCATCCAGATCGGTGGCCTCGGGGGCGGGGGCCGGTCCGGCCAGCGCCGCGGGGGCGGCGAGGATGGCGGCCAGGGCCAGGGTCAGGGAGGCGGGGCGGAGCGGGGATTGTGGGGACATGCTGGATCCAGTGTGCGGATGTGGAAGGCGCATGCCTGGGCGCGTCCGGCCGGGCCGTAGCGCGTGGGTCTGCAGCGGGAAGGAGGGGGGAAGTGCGCGGCTGGCGGTTCAGGCCGGCGGCGGCGCCTGGCCCGGATGCCCGCTGGCGGTGGGGGGCCAGCCGACTGCCCGGGCAACGCCGTGGCGCGGCAGTGGCGCCGGCGCGGCGGGACAGGCTGGGGCAGGCTGGCGGTTCTGGATCACGCGCGTTCCCGGGAAGTGGCGGTTGCCCGATGGCGCCATCTTAAACGGGAATGGTTCTCAAATGCAACGGGAAACGAATCCCGTTCGTCCCCTTTGGCGCGTCACGGAAGGAGAGGGCCGGGCCGGGATGCCGGATGGCCCGCGAGGCGTCGCGCACGACACCGGCCAGCCCGGGAGGAGGCGCGGAGGCGCCGGCAGGCGGAGGGAAGCCGGTGCCGGGCCGGTCGCGGACGGGTCAGCGGTCGTCGCGGGTCCAGATGTGGCCGTCCTCGCGCTTGACCGGGAAGCGGGCCACAGGGGTGTAGGCCGGCGGGCACAGCGGCCGGCCGTCGCGCACGTCGAAGCGGGCGCCATGCAGGATGCACTCGATGCTGCCGGTGGCCGGATCGAAGGTCCCGGAGGACAGCTCGAAGTCCTCGTGGCTGCAGCGGTCCTCCAGCGCGTACAGCTCGCCGTCCAGGTTGAACACCAGGATCGGGGTGCCGGTGACCGCGTCGTACACGCTGCGCATCTCGCCCGGCAGCAGCTCGCCGCTGGGGCAGACCAGGGTCCAGGTCACGCTCATGCCACCACCTCGCGCAGGGGCTTCTCCAGCACCTCGAAGCGCAGGTCGGGACGGCGGGGGATGCCGAAGCGCTCGTCGCCGTAGGGGAAGGGCTTGTGCACGCCGGTACGGCGGTAGCCGCGGCGCTGGTAGTAGGCGATCAGCTCCTCGCGCAGGTCGATCACGGTCATGCGCATGGCCGGCAGGCCCCAGTCCTCGGCGGCGATGCGCTCGGCCTCGGCCAGCACCGCCTTGCCCAGGCCGCCGCCCTGCAGGTCCGGGCGCACGGCGAACATGCCGAAGTAGCCGGCGCCGTCCTCCTCGGCCACGTGCGCGCAGGCCAGCAGGCCGTCACCGCCCTCGGCCAGCAGCACCAGGCTGCGCGGGCGCACGAGGTCCTGGCGCAACAGCTCCGGGTCGACGCGCTGGCCGTCCAGCAGGTCGGCCTCGGTGGTCCAGCCGCGCCGGCTGCTCTCGCCGCGGTAGGCGGAGGTGACCAGTTCGACCAGGGCGGGGATGTCGGCGGGCGTGGCGTGGCGGAAACGGAACTGCGGCAGGCGGGACATGGGTACGGCGTGGTGGTGGACGGCGCGGCGGCGGTGACCGCCGCGCGGTGGTCCAGCCTAGCAGAGCAGGCGGCGCACCTTCAGCAGGGCCTCCACGAAGCGGTCGATCTCCTCGTGGGTGTTGTAGAAGGCCAGCGAGGCGCGCAGGGTCGCGGCCACGCCGAAGTACTGCAGCAGCGGGTGCGCGCAGTGCTGGCCCGAGCGCACCGCCACGCCCTCCAGGTCCAGCAGGGTGGCCATGTCGTGGGCGTGCGCGCCCTCGACCAGGAACGAGATCACCGCCGCCTTGCCCGGCGCGGTGCCGAGGATGCGCAGGCCGGGCACGGCCTGCAGCGCCTCGGTGGCGTGGGCCAGCAGCCCGGCCTCGCGCGCGGCCACGTTGTCCATGCCCAGCCGCTGCAGGTAGTCCACCGCCGCGCCCAGTCCGACGAAGCCGGCGATGTTCGGCGTGCCGGCCTCGAACTTGTGCGGCGGGTCGTTGAACACCGTGCCCTCGAAGCTGACTTCCTTGATCATCTCGCCGCCACCGATGAACGGCGGCATCGCCTCCAGGTGCTCGCGTCGCGCCCACAGCGCGCCGGTGCCGGTGGGGCCGCACATCTTGTGGCCGGTGACGGCGTAGAAGTCGCAGCCGATGGCGGCCACGTCCAGCCTCATGTGCGGGGCGGCCTGGGAGCCGTCCACCACCGTCACGATGCCGCGGCGGCGCGCCTCGCGGCAGATCTCGCGCACCGGGTTGACCGTGCCCAGCACGTTCGACACGTGCGCCACGGCCAGCAGCTTCACCTCGCCGGTCATGGCCCGGTACAGGCCTTCCAGGTCCAGACTGCCGTCGGGCAGGAGCTCGGCCACCCTGATCCTGGCGCCGGTGCGCTGGGCCACCAGCTGCCAGGGCACGATGTTGGCATGGTGTTCCATGCGCGAGACCAGGATGGTGTCGCCTTCCTTCAGCCGCGGCAGCGCCCACGAGTAGGCCACCAGGTTGATGGCGAAGGTGGTGCCGCTGCACAGCACCAGCTCGTCGGCACGCACGTTGAGGAAGCCGGCCAGCTTGGCGCGCGCGGCCTCGTAGGCGTCGGTGGCCTCGGTGCCCAGGGCGTGCACCGCGCGGCTGACGTTGGCGTTGTAGCGGCGGTAGAACTCGTCCTGCGCGGCGATCACCGGCAGCGGCTTCTGGCTGGTGTTGGCGTTGTCCAGGTAGACCAGCGGCTTGCCGTGCACCTGGCGCATCAGCAGCGGGAAATCGGCGCGCACGCGCCCCCAGTCCACCCGGCCGCCGTCGCCGCGCAGGGGCAGGGCGGCGTCGTGCACGGCCGGCCCGTTCATGCGCCCTCCCCGGCGCCCCAGGCGGCGGCCAGGGCCGCGTCCAGGCGCGCCAGCAGCAGTTCGCGCAGGCCGTCGTCCTCCAGCGCCAGCAGCGGCTCGCGGCAGAAGGCCACGGTCAGCATGCGCCGCGCCTCCGGCGCCGGCACGCCGCGCGAGCGCAGGTAGAACAGCGCGTCCGCGTCCAGCTGGCCGACGGTGGCGCCGTGCGCGGCCTTGACCTCGTCGGCGTCGATCACCAGCACCGGCTGGGTGTCCACCTCGGCGTCGGCCGACAGCAGCAGGTTCTTGTTGGAGAGGCTGGCGTCGGTGCCGTCGGCGCCCGGGCGGATGTTGATGCCGCCGTGGAACACCACCCGGCTGCGGCCGTCGGCGATGCCGCGCCAGAGCAGGTCGCAGGCGGTGTCGCGGGCGATGTGCTCGATGCCCAGGCGGGTGTCCACGTGGCGGCGGCCGTCACCCAGCAGCACGCCGTTGGCGGTCAGCCTGGCGCCGTTGCCCTCCAGGCGCACGTTCAGCTCGTTGCGGCTGAGCGCCGCGCCCAGCTCCAGGTCGAAGCGGTGGTACTGCGCCCCGCGCGCCAGCACCGCGTCGGTGCGGGCGAAGCGGGTCGCGCGCGCGGCGTCGGCCTGCACCCGCGCGTGGCGGACCACGGCGCGCTTGCCGGCGTGCAGGTGCAGCACGTCGTTGGACAGGTGGGCGTGGTCGCCGGTTCCGAACTGGTACTCGACCAGGTCCAGCGCGGCATCCTCGTGCAGTTCGAAGAAATGGCGCAGGTGCCAGGCGCGGTCGCCGTCCTGCGGCACGCCGACGAAGACCAGGTGCAGCGGCGCCGGCAACCGCACGCCGATGTCCAGCCGCACCACCGCGCCTTCCTCGGCCAGGGCGGCGTTGGCACGGGCGAAAGGCTCGTCGCGGCGCTCGTACCGGCGCAGCAGGAAGTTGGCGTCGCGCGGCTCCCCGCGCTCCAGTACCCGCGACAGCGGCTCCACGCCGGCGCCCTCCGGCAGCCCGGACAGGTCGCTGTGGGCGGCGTCGAAGCGGCCGTTGGTGAACACCAGGCGCGGGGCGGGGATGCCGGCCAGCAGGGCGGCGTCGAACGCCGGCGGGGTGGCGTCGGCCGGGGCGAAGGCGCGGCGCTCCAGCGGGCGCAGGGTGGTGTACTTCCAGGCCTCCTCGCGCGGGCCGGGCAGGCCGTCGGCCAGCAGGCCCTCCAGCGCGGCGCGGCGGCCGGCGCCCAGCTGCTGGGCCTCCGGGTCGCGCAGCGCCTGGAAGCCGGCGCGGAAGGAATCGAGCAGCGCGTTCATCACGCCACCTTCTCCGGAGCCATCCGGTCCTTCAGCCAGGCGTAGCCGTGCTTCTCCAGCTCCAGCGCCAGCTCCGGGCCGCCGGTCTGGACGATGCGGCCGTCGGCCAGCACGTGCACCACGTCCGGCCTGATGTACTCCAGCAGGCGCTGGTAGTGGGTGATGACCAGGAACGAACGCTCGGCGGTGCGCAGGGCATTGACGCCGTCGGCCACGGTCTTGAGCGCGTCGATGTCCAGGCCCGAGTCGGTCTCGTCCAGGATCGCCAGCTTCGGCTCGAGCACGGCCAGCTGGAAGATCTCGTTGCGCTTCTTCTCGCCGCCGGAGAAGCCCTCGTTGACGCCGCGGTGCAGCAGCTCGTCCTTCAGGTGCAGCACGGCCAGCTTCTCGCGCACCAGCTTGAGGAACTGCATCGAGTCCAGCTCTTCCTGGCCGCGCGCCTTGCGCTGGGCGTTGAGCGCCGCGCGCAGGAAGTAGGTGTTGTTCACCCCGGGGATCTCCACCGGGTACTGGAAGGCCAGGAACAGGCCGGCGGCGGCGCGCTCCTCCGGTTCCAGCTCCAGCAGCGCCCGGCCGTCGAACTCGACCGAGCCGGCGGTCACCTCGTAGCCGTCGCGTCCGGCCAGGATGTTGCCCAGGGTGGACTTGCCGGCGCCGTTGGGGCCCATGATGGCGTGCACCTCGCCCGGCTTCACTTCCAGCGACAGGCCCTTGAGGATTTCCTTGCCGGCGACGCTGGCGTGCAGGTTCTCGATCTTCAGCATGATGTCTTCCGTGGCGGGCGCGGCCCGCCCTTGCGATTGGGTTGCGGCAGCGGGCTTCTTCAGCCCACGCTGCCCTCCAGGCTCACTTCCAGCAGCTTCTTGGCCTCGACCGCGAACTCCATCGGCAGTTCGCGGAAGACCTCCCTGCAGAAGCCGTCCACGATCATCGAGACGGCGTCCTCTTCGGAGATGCCGCGGCTGCGGCAGTAGAACAGCTGGTCCTCGCTGATCTTGGAGGTGGTGGCCTCGTGCTCGACGGTGGCGCCGGGGTTCTTCACCTCGATGTAGGGGAAGGTGTGGGCGCCGCAGCGCTTGCCGATCAGCAGGCTGTCGCACTGGGTGTAGTTGCGCGCGCCGTCGGCGTTGCGGTCCACCTTCACCAGGCCGCGGTAGGTGTTCTGGCCACGGCCGGCGCTGATGCCCTTGGAGACGATCTTGGACTTGGTGCGCTTGCCGACGTGGATCATCTTGGTGCCGGTGTCGGCCTGCTGGCAGTGGTGGGTCAGGGCCACCGAATGGAACTCGCCCACCGAGTCGTCGCCCAGCAGCACGCAGGACGGATACTTCCAGGTGATGGCCGAGCCGGTCTCCACCTGGGTCCAGGTGACCTTGCTGCGCGCGCCGCGGCACTCGGCACGCTTGGTCACGAAGTTGTAGATGCCGCCGCGGCCTTCCTCGTCGCCGGGGTACCAGTTCTGGACCGTGGAGTACTTGATCTCGGCATCATCCAGCGCCACCAGCTCCACCACCGCCGCGTGCAGCTGGTTCTCGTCACGCATCGGCGCGGTGCAGCCTTCCAGGTAGGAGACGTAGGCGCCCTCCTCGGCGATGATCAGGGTGCGCTCGAACTGGCCGGTATGGCCGGCGTTGATGCGGAAGTAGGTGGACAGCTCCATCGGGCAGCGCACGCCCCTGGGGATGAACACGAAGCTGCCGTCGGAGAACACCGCCGAGTTGAGCGCGGCGAAGTAGTTGTCGCCCGGCGGCACCACGCTGCCCAGGTACCTGCGCACCAGGTCGGGGTGCTCGCGGATGGCCTCGGACATGGAGCAGAAGATGATGCCCTTCTCGGCCAGCTCCTTGCGGAAGGTGGTGCCCACCGAGACCGAGTCGAACACCGCGTCCACGGCCACGCCGGCCAGGCGCGCGCGCTCGTGCAGCGGCACGCCCAGCTTGTCGTAGGTCTCGATCAGCTCCCTGGGCACCTCGTCCAGGGACTTGTACTTCGGCCCCTTGGGCGCGGCGTAGTAGCTGATGGCCTGGAAGTCGATCGGCGCGATCTTCAGCTTGGCCCAGTTGGGCATGGGCATCTGCAGCCAGCGCCGGTACGCGGCCAGGCGCCATTCGGTCATCCACTCCGGCTCCTCCTTCTTGGCGGAGAGCTGGCGGATGGTGTCCTCGTCCAGGCCGGGCGGGAGCGAGTCCGACTCGATCGGGGTGACGAAGCCGGCCTCGTAGCGGCGGCCCAGCCGTTCGAGGATTTCGGCGTTCTGCGGGGGAGAGACTTCGGTGGCCATCGGGCTGCCTTGGGGTCAGACGGTCAGGCGCGCGGCGATCTCGCGCCGGCGCGTTGCCGAGGAGGGTGGGGGGCGCAGCATCTGCGCCAGGGTCACGCCGCGCAGGGCGTCGGCGACCACGTCGTTGATCAGCCGCCAGTTGGCACGCACGCCGCACTGGTGGGCGATGCCGCAGCTGCCCTCGTGCTGGCTGCACTCGGTCATCGCCAGCGGCCCTTCCATGGCCTCGACGATCTCGATCAGGGTGATCTGCCCGGCGTCGCGGCTGAGGCGGTAGCCGCCGTGCACGCCGCGCAGGCCCTCGACCAGGCCGGCCTGGGCCAGCGGCTTGAGCAGCTTGCTCACGGTGGGCTGCTCCAGCCCCGACTGCTCGGCCAGCTCGGCCGCGCTCAGCACCTCGCCCTGGCGCGCGGCGAGCACGGTCAGGACGACGGTGGCGTAGTCGGTCAGCTTGGTGACGCGCAGCATCGGAAGGGGCGGCTCTAAAACGTACCGAAATTGTACGCTTTAGCCGCCGGCAAGGCCAACCTGGCGCTGAATGCGCGCGGCGGCCGCCGCGCGGGGCCACGGCGGGCGGGAAGGGGCATCCGCCGCCCGGCCACCCGCAGGTTCCGGGGCTTGGGCCGGGCGCCGGCATGGGCGAGAATCGTCTCCTTCCCCCACGGCCCGGAACGCGCATGCCCCGCAAGATCGTCGCAAGGAGATCGCCCATCCACGGCAACGGCGTGTTCGCCGTGGCGCCGATCCGCAAGGGCGAGCGCATCATCGAGTACAAGGGCCGGCGGCGCAGCCATGCCGAGGTGGATGCCGACACCTCGGGCGATCCGGAAAGCGGCCACACCTTCCTGTTCACCCTGAATGACGAGTGGGTGGTGGATGCCAACTACGAGGGCAACGCCGCGCGCTGGATCAACCACAGCTGCGATCCCAACTGCGAGGCGGTGATCGTCGAGCACCCGGGCGGCGACCGCCGCAAGGACCGGATCTTCATCGAGGCCATCCGCGACATCCGTCCCGGCGAGGAGTTGACCTACAACTACGGCATTACCCTGGCCGAGCGGCATACCCCGCGCCTGAAGAAGATCTGGGCCTGCCGCTGCGGCTCGCCCAAGTGCACCGGGACCATGCTCCAGCCCAAGCGCTGAGGCACGGCGGGCCCATGCGGTCCGGCGCATGCACCGGACCGGAGCCCCCCGGCCTGCGCCCGCCGGACGGCGGTTCAACGCCGGGCCGCCACACTCCCCGGCAGGAGCCGGGCACGCCGCGACGCGACGGCAGGGGGGCGTGCCATCACGGGTGGCGGTCGAGCGCCGGCGCCGGAAATGCCGGCCGGGTCGCCGCTGGCGCGGCTCCTGCCTCCTGCAGGCGGACACGATTGCCACGGGCCCGGCCGGAGAAGTGCGGTCAGTCCAGCTCCGGCCGCAGCGAGGCGGAGCTGATCTCCCAGCCGCCCGTGGCCCTGGCGCGCAGCCGGTACCAGCCGGCCACGCGGGCCGGGCCGGCCTCCACGTCCAGGCGCAGGTGCACCGGGATCTCGAACGCGCGCGGCGGCCGGTTTTCGTCCAGCGGGCGCGGGCGCCCGTTGTCCACCCGCATCGCCCGCAGGCCCGCCAGCTCGCGCAGCGGCGCGTCGCCGCCGTCCGGGCGGCCGCCGGCCCAGAAGGTGTCGGCGCGTGCGGGATCGCCGGGCAGGGCGCCGAGGTAGGCGTGCAGGGTGGCCAGCGCTTCGCGGGCGGCGGCGCTTTCCTGGGCTGCGCGCGCGGGTTCTGCGGTTGCGGCCGTGGCCGGGGCAGGATCGGCCGGGGTGGCCACGGGAGGCGCGGAAGCCTCGGCAGTCGCCGGTGGCGGCGGCGAATGCTGGCAGCTGCAGTGTGCCAGCGGCAGGACCAGCAGGATCGGCAACCAGCGGCGCATGCAGGCCTCCCCGGACGAGGACGGCAGCATAGCGCGCGGGCGGGCCGGGAATCAGCGTCCGGCGGGCGGGGTGATGCGCTCCAGCAGCGCGGCCACGGGGGCACGCAGGTCGCGCAGCGGGTCATCGCCGCCGCGCGGGCGGCGGGCCAGGCCGTCGAGCATGCGCAGGGCCACGGCCAGGGCGGTGCGCTCGTCACCGCTCAGGCCGGGGAGGCGCTGGGTGCGTTCGACCAGCCGCATCCAGTCCTGGTCGCTGGCCTGTTCGAACTCGATGCTGCACCGGCCGGTGCAGGGCAGGCCGTCCTTCTCGACCGGGGTGACGGTGATCCGGTAGCGGTGGGTGGGAGAAGACATCGCAGGCGGGCTCCTGAGGGTGCAGTGAAGATAGGCCCGTACCCCGGCCCAGGCGAGCCCCATGGCCACGATGGACCGTTCCAGCCGGGCGCGCCGCGTCGTTCATCCGGCGGAAAAGAAAAGGGCGGCATCGCTGCCGCCCCTGCGTGGTCCTGGACCGCGCGGATCAGGCCGTGGCGGCGTCCTTGAGCTTCTTCAGCGGACGGACCTTGACCTTCACCGTGGCCGGCTTGGCGGCGAACCACTGCTCTTCCTTGGTGAACGGATTGATGCCCTTGCGGCGCGGCTTGGCCGGAACCTTGACCGCGGTGACCTTGAACAGGCCCGGCAGGGTGAAGGTACCCGCGCCCTTCTTGCTGATGGCGCCGGCGACGGCGGCCTCGAGCGAGGCGAGGACGGCCTTGACGTCCTTGGCGACCACGCCGCTGGTTTCGGCAAGGTGCTTGATCAGCGCGGACTTGCCGAGGACTTCCTTCAGCGGCTTGTTGGCAGCGACGGCAGCCTTCTTCGGAGCGGCGGCCTTCTTGGCCGCTTTCGGCGCGGCCTTCTTGGCGGCCGGCTTCTTGGTGGTCTTCGCCATAAATTTCCTGTTCCGTTCGATTGGGTGGTTTCGGGTTCACCGACGTCGTCGGCGAAGGCCAATGTAGGCCATGCGCGGGCCGCCGCCAAGAGGAAAAACGGGGGAAAAGCGCCGGAAAAGACGGCCGGAAGGGGGCAGGCGGGCACGGGGTCAGCCCGTTCCAGCCCGGCGCGCGCGCTTGCGCTCCTCCACCCGCTCGCCGGCGGCGCGCTCGCGCGCCCCGCGCACCATCTCGGTGAGCCAGCCGACCAGCACCTCGGTGTAGGCCTTCTGTTCCGGCTTGCCGGAGAAGGCGTGGTCGGCCCCGGCGATGCGCCGCTTGGTCAGCGAACGGGCGCGGGCGAAGGCCGCCGCGTAGTTCTCGCCGACGGTGTGCGGCACGGTCTGGTCGTGCTCGGCCTCCACCAGCAGCACGTCGCCGGTGAAGCCGTGGCAGGCGCGCAGGGCGCGGTTGTCCTGCCAATCCACCCGGCGCCGGCGGAAGGCGGGCAGGTCCGGGTCCTCGTGCAGGCGGCGCTTGGCCAGCTCCCAGCCTTCGTCCTTGTAGAGCGCCGGCGAGCGCAGGGCCAGCCAGCGTACCGGCCGCAGCGCGGTCAGCAGGGCGGCCAGATAGCCGCCGTAGCTGATGCCCACCACCGCGATCGCGTCCGGGTCCACCTCGGGGCGGGCGGCGAGCCAGTCGTAGGCCGCCACCAGGTCGGCCAGGTTCTGCGCGCGGCTGACCGTTTCCCACTGCGCGGAGGTGCGCTCGTGGCCGCGCAGATCGAAGGTCAGGCACACGCAGCCCAGGCCCGCGGCGATGCGCGCCCGGCCCAGGTCGTGTTCCTGGCTGCCGCCCCAGCCGTGCACGAACAGCACGCCGGGCAGTGCTGTGGCCGGCGCCAGCAGGGTGCCCGACACCTGGTCCGCGTCCACCGCGATGTCGACCGGGTCAATCCGTATGTCCAAGGGAACCTTCCACCATGACGTACTTCAGCAGCGGGCCGCGTGCCGCGCCGGCGGCGCGGTAATGGACCTCGGCGCCGGGCGGCGGCCCGTGGTCCGGCGCGTGCGATTCGTGGCAGGAAACCTCCAGCACGGGCGCCGCGCCCGGACGCAGGAGGGCGGCCAGCGCCACCACCTCGGCCGGCGAGGCGCCGCCCAGCCGCCAGGACTGCTCCAGCACGCCGCAGCGCCGCTGGCCGGCGGCGTCGGTGCCGACGATCACGTCGTAGTTGCGGCGCGAGGCGAAGAAGCCCGGGTAGGCCGCCTGCACCGCCGCGTCGTAGCGGCGGGCATGCCGCAGTGCCTGCCGCTCGGCCGGATCGCGGGCCAGCGGTTCCAGCGCGTCCAGGCCTCCGGCCACCACCCGCAGGCGCGAGCCGCCGTACACCTCCGCGCCGTCGCGGTCGGCGACCTGGCACTGCGTGCCCAGGTAGGACAGGCGCAAGCCGGCCACGCGGATCTCGCCGACCGAGCAGGTGGTCGCCTGCGCCAGGTCCGGCTCCAGCACCAGGCCGTGGGCGCGCACGCAGGCCGGGTCCAGCGTGGCCAGCGCCGCGCGCAGCGCCTCCGCGTCGGCGACGCGGCACTGGCCGTGGCCGCCGCGCGCCTGCGCCGGCTTGATCCGGATCGGGCCGACCTGGGCCAGCAGCGTCCGCCCGGCGCGCCCGGCCGCGGCCGGGTCGAACACGCTGAAGCCGGGCAGCACCGCGTCCTCCAGGTGCGCGGCCATGGACGCCTCCCAGCCAGGCGGCGCGGCTGCGTCCGCGCCCGGCAGCGGATGGGTGATCACCTTGCTGGCGACGAAGGGATGCGGCACCACCCCGCCGAACAGATCGTCCTCGTCGCGGATGCCCAGGTGCCGCGCCTGCGCGCAGGTGAGGGTCTCGTCAGGCACCAGGTAGCAGCCTCCCGGGGGCGGCCGGCGTTGCGGATCGAACGCGCCGCCGTATCGCCAGCCCAGGGCCTCGGCCAGGCGCCGCGCCACCCATTCCTGGGTGGTGCGCTCGTGGTCCTCGCGCGGCTGGCTGCCGGTGCGCAGGACCAGGACGGTGCGGGGCGGGGAGCTGGAGCGGGTCGCCATGGCGGCGCTCCGGGGGGGGGCGGATCCAACGCTGCCGGCAGGGCGGTGAAACGGCCGCGAAGGCGGCGATGCGGCGGTGGGCGGCCGGTGTATGCAGGGCGGGTGGCGCGCCGCGGCCCGCAGCTGCCACGGTGCCGCGCCGGCCGGCAGTTTGCGCCCGCGCCGCGGGCATGGGCTAGAATCGCCGCGGATGCCGCCGGCACCGGGCCGGCGCAAGGACGACAGGGTGGCCCGCGGAAACGCCGGCCGAGCGTGCGACATGAGCACTACCACCGCCCACAGCTGACCACGCCGGGCCCGCGGAACGCAGGCGCCTGGTGGCGCCTTTTGTTTGCCCGTCCGCGGGCCGTCCGGCCGCCCCGGGCCCGCCGGTGCCGGAAGCACCGGCCCGCCCGGACGCCACACACCTTCCTCCGGTTTCCCCCCATGATCACGATCACGCTCCCCGACGGCAGCCGCCGCGAGTTCGAATCCCCCGTCACCGTCATGCAGGTGGCCCAGTCCATCGGCCCGGGCCTGGCCAAGGCCACCCTCGCCGGCGAGGTGGACGGCCGCCTGGTCGACGCCTGCGACCTGATCGACCACGACGCCACGCTGCGCATCATCACCCCCAGGGACCAGGAGGGCGTGGAGATCATCCGCCACTCCTGCGCGCACCTGGTCGGCCATGCGGTCAAGCAGCTGTATCCCGACGCCAAGATGGTGATCGGCCCGGTGATCGAGGACGGCTTCTACTACGACATCTGGTACCACCGTCCGTTCACGCCGGAGGACCTGGCCGCGATCGAGCAGCGCATGCGCGAGCTGATCGCCCAGGACTACGACGTCATCAAGAAGATGACCCCGCGCGAGGAGGTCATCGAGGTGTTCAAGGCCCGCGGCGAGGACTACAAGCTGCGCCTGATCGAGGACATGGGGCCGGAAGTGACCGCCATGGGCCTGTACTACCACCAGGAATACATCGACATGTGCCGTGGCCCGCACGTGCCGAACACCCGGTTCCTGAAGGCCTTCAAATTGCTGCGCATTTCCGGCGCGTACTGGCGCGGCGACTCGAAGAACGAGCAGCTGCAGCGCGTTTACGGCACCGCCTGGGCCGACGAGAAGCAGCTGAAGGCCTACCTGCAGCGCCTGGAGGAGGCCGAGAAGCGCGACCACCGCAGGCTCGGCAGGCAGCTCGACCTGTTCCACCTGCAGGAAGAGGCCCCCGGCCTGGTGTTCTGGCACCCCAAGGGCTGGGCCATCTGGCAGGTGGTCGAGCAGTACATGCGCCGCGTCTACCGCGAGACCGGCTATGGCGAGGTGCGCTGCCCGCAGATCCTGGACGTGACCCTGTGGAAGAAGTCCGGCCACTGGGACAACTACAAGGACAACATGTTCTTCACCGAGTCCGAGAAGCGGACCTACGCGGTGAAGCCCATGAATTGCCCGGGCCACGTGCAGATCTTCAACCAGGGCCTGCACAGCTACCGCGACCTGCCGATCCGCTACGGCGAGTTCGGCTCCTGCCACCGCAACGAGCCCTCCGGCGCGCTGCATGGCATCCTGCGCGTGCGCGGCTTCACCCAGGACGACGGCCACATCTTCTGCACCGAGGACCAGATCGAATCCGAGGTCCGTGCCTTCCATCAGCAGGCCCTGAAGGTCTACCGCGACTTCGGCTTCGACGAGATCCAGGTCAAGATCGCCCTGCGCCCGGACAACCGCCTGGGCGACGACGCCACCTGGGACAAGGCCGAGGAGGCCCTGCGCAACGCCCTGCGGGCCTCGGGCGTGGACTGGCAGGAGCTGCCGGGCGAGGGCGCGTTCTATGGCCCCAAGATCGAGTACCACCTGAAGGATGCCCTGGGCCGCACCTGGCAGCTGGGCACCATGCAGGTGGACTTCATGATGCCGGTCCGCTTGGGCGCCGAGTACGTGGACGAGCACAGCCAGCGCCGCCATCCGGTCATGCTGCACCGCGCCATCGTGGGCTCCATGGAACGTTTCATCGGCATCCTGATCGAGCACCACGCCGGCGCCTTCCCGGTCTGGCTGGCCCCGGTCCAGGCCGTGGTCATGAACATCACCGACGCCCAGGCCGGGTACGTCGAGGAGGTCCGGAAAATCCTTGCAAATCAAGGGTTCAGGGTCCAGGCCGATTTGCGGAACGAGAAAATCGGCTTTAAGATTCGCGAGCACACCCTGCAACGGGTGCCGTACCTGCTGGTGGTCGGGGACCGCGAGAAGGAGAACGGCACCGTGGCGGTGCGCACGCGTTCGGGCGAAGATAAGGGCTCCATGCCGGTGGCCGACTTCGCCGCGATGCTGCGCGAACAGCAGATGGCGTAGGCCGGATCCCCGGCCTCGCTGCCCAGTCCACCCCGGGAGACCGCAATATCAGCACCCTCGAGAAGCAAAACCGAAAGAACCACGAGATCCGGGTCCCGCGCGTGCGCGTGATCGGGTCCGATGGCGAGATGATCGGCGTCCTGTCGCGCGACGAGGCGTTGCGTCTTGCCGAGGACGAGGGTCTTGATCTGGTCGAGATCCAGCCGAACGCCGATCCACCGGTCTGCAAGATCATGGACTACGGCAAGTTCCGCTTCGAACAGCAGAAGCGGGCCGCCGAGGCCAAGAAGAAGCAGAAGCAGGTCGAGATCAAGGAACTGAAGTTCCGGCCGGTGACCGACGAGGGCGACTACCAGATCAAGCTGCGGAACATCCGCCGCTTCCTGGAGGACGGCGACAAGGTCAAGATCAACATCCGCTTCCGTGGCCGCGAGATGAGCCACCAGGAGCTGGGCCGGCAGATGGCCGCCCGGATCGAGGCCGACCTGGGCGACGACATCGTCATCGAGTCCCGGCCGCGCCTGGAAGGCCGGCAGATGGTCATGATGATCGCGCCGAAGAAGAAGTGATCCCCGGGACCGGGCCCCAGGCCCGGCCGGCGGGAAGGGCGTCCCCGGGGGCGCCCTTCGCCGTTTCCGGGCGTCCAGGTGCCGGGCGAACCTGCTGAATTGCAAGGCAAAGCGCCAGCAGGCATAATGCGCGGCTCCGGTTCGCCGGGTGGCTGGCAACAGCCGCAGGACCGGCCGCCGCTTCCCCCGGGAGGCTGGCGGCTTTCAGACCGGCATGGGCAAGGATGGAAAGCGCGTCCCCGTGGCGCCGCCCGTGCCAGTGACAGTTCCCAACAAGGACATCGCAATGCCCAAGATCAAGACCAACCGGGCGGCGGCCAAGCGTTTCCGCAAGACCGCCTCCGGCAAGTACAAGGCCGGCCACGCCAACCGTAGCCACATCCTCACCAAGAAGGCGACCAAGCGGAAGCGCAACCTGCGGCAGACGAACCACGTCCGCGCCGAGGACGCCGGCCGCCTGGACCGCATGCTGCCGTATCTCTGAGGAGGACTAGGAAATGGCACGAGTCAAGCGTGGCGTCCAGGCGCGCCGCCGCCACAAGAAGGTCCTCAGCCAGGCCAAGGGCTACTACAACGCCCGGCGCAAGGTCTTCCGCGTCGCCAAGCAGGCGGTCATCAAGGCCCAGCAGTACGCCTACATCGGCCGCAAGCAGAAGAAGCGCAACTTCCGCGCGCTGTGGATCACCCGCATCAACGCGGCGGCCCGCATCAACGGCCTGAGCTACAGCCGCTTCATCAACGGCCTGCAGAAGGCCGGCATCACCCTGGACCGCAAGGTGCTGGCGGACATCGCCGTCAACGACCCGGCCGGGTTCACGGCGCTGGCCGAAAAGGCGAAGGGCGCTCTGGCGGCCTGAGGCCGCCTCCCACCGTAAAGCAACAATGGGCGGGCTTCCCGCCCGACACGTGGGGAAGGGCGCAAGTCCTTCCCCATTTGTTTTTCCAGCCACGGAAATCCCATGAGCGAAATCGAGTCCCTGGCCGCCCGCGCGCTGGCCGACATCGCCGCCGCGCAGGACCTGGAGGCGCTGGAGGCGCTGCGCGTCGGCCTGCTGGGCAAGCAGGGCGCCATCACCGCCCAGCTCAAGCAGCTGGGCACGCTGCCGCCGGAGCAGCGCAAGGCCGCCGGCGAGGCGATCAACCGGGTCCGCGACCAGGTGGGTCAGGCCCTGGCCAGCCGCCGCGCGGTGCTGGAGGAGGCGGCGCTGGACGCGCGCCTGGCCGGCGAGGCGGTGGACGTCACCCTGCCGGGCCGCCAGGGCGGCCGTGGCGGCCTGCACCCGATCTCGCGCACCCTCGAGCGCATCGCCGACATCTTCGGCCGGCTGGGCTACGAGCTGGCCGACGGCCCGGAGATCGAGGACGACTGGCACAACTTCGAGGCGCTCAACTTCCCGCCGCACCACCCGGCGCGGGCCATGCACGACACCTTCTACTTCGGCGACGGGCGCCTGCTGCGCACCCACACCTCCGGCGTGCAGGTGCGCTACATGGGCGACCACAAGCCGCCGCTGCGCATGATCGCCGCCGGCAAGGTGTACCGCAGCGACTCCGACCAGACCCACTCGCCGATGTTCCACCAGGTCGAGGGACTGCTGGTGGACGAGCACGCCACCTTCGCCGACCTGAAGGGCACCCTGGCCGAGTTCGTGCGCGCCTTCTTCGAGCGTGACTTCCAGATGCGCTTCCGCCCCAGCTACTTCCCGTTCGTGGAGCCGGGCGCGGAGGTGGACATCGCCTGGCAGCAGCGGGACGGCAGCGTGCGCTGGCTGGAGGTGCTGGGCTGCGGCATGGTCCACCCGAACGTGCTGCGCAACTGCGGCATCGACCCGGAGCGCTACACCGGCTTCGCCTTCGGCCTGGGCGTGGAGCGCTTCGCCATGCTGCGCTACGGCGTCAACGACCTGCGCGCCTTCTTCGAGAACGACGTGCGCTTCCTGCGCCAGTTCGCGTAAAGGCCTTCCCGCGTCGACCCATGCAACGGCGGGCCGCGGCCCGCCCCACGGAACACGAAGATGAAATTCTCCGAAAACTGGCTGCGCAGCCACGTGCCCACCCCGGCCACCCGCGACGAGCTGGCCGCCATGCTGACCGCCATCGGCCTGGAGGTCGAGGAGGTCAAGGCGCTGGGCGACGGCCTGGCGGGCGTGGTGGTGGCGCGGATCCTCGAGGCCGAGCGCCATCCCCAGGCCGACCGCCTGCAGGTGTGCAAGGTGGACATCGGCCGGGGCGAGCCGCTGCAGATCGTCTGCGGCGCGCCCAACGCGCGCGCCGGGCTGGTCGCGCCTCTGGCGACCATCGGCGCCAACGTCGGCGGCATGGCCATCCGCGCGGCCAGGCTGCGCGGCGTGGAGTCCAACGGCATGCTCTGCTCGGCCAGGGAGCTGGGCCTGGACGAGGATGCCTCCGGCCTGCTGGAGCTGCCGGACGACGCCCCGGTCGGCACCCCGCTGGCCGAGTACCTGGGCCTGCCGGACGCCAGCATCGAGATCAAGCTGACCCCCAACCGCGCCGACTGCTTCGGCGTGCGCGGCATCGCCTACGACGTGGCCGCCGCCTTCGCCAGCGAGGTGGCGCCGCTGGACGTGGCGCCGGTGCCGGCCACCGGCACGCGCGCGCTGGAGGTGCGCCTGCAGGCCGGCGCCGACGCGCCGCGCTTCGTCGGCCGCGTGGTCGAGAACGTGAACGCCAGCGCGCCCACCCCGGTGTGGATGGCCGAGCGCCTGCGCCGCAGCGGCGTGCGCCCGGTGTCGCTGCTGGTGGACATCACCCAGTACGTGATGCTGGAGCTGGGCCAGCCCATGCACGCCTACGACCTGGACAGGCTGGCCGGCCCGGTGGGCGTGCGCCACTCGCGCCCGGGCGAGACCCTGGAGCTGCTCAACGGCCAGACCGCCGACCTGGGCCAGGACGGCGCCTTCCTGGTGATCTGCGACGGCGAGGACGGCGGCCGCGCCATCGGCCTGGCCGGCATCATGGGCGGGCAGTCCACCAAGGTGGGCGAGGGCACCCGCAACGTGTTCCTGGAGGCGGCGCACTTCGCCCCGGCCGCGATCATGGGCCGCGGCCGCCGCCTGGGCCTGCACACCGACGCCAGCCACCGCTTCGAGCGCGGCGTGGACCCGGAGCTGCCGCGCCTGGCCATCGAGTACGCCACCGCGCTCGTGCTGAAGCTGGCCGGCGGCACCCCCGGCCCGGTGACCGAGGCGGTGCGCGAGGCCGACCTGCCGAAGCCGGCGAACATCACCCTGCGCCGGGCGCGCATCGCCCGCGTGCTGGGCATCGCCATCCCCGATGCCGAGGTCGAGCGCATCCTGCGCGCCCTGGGCATGCAGGTGGCCGCCACCGCCGAGGGCTGGCAGGTGGTGCCGCCCAGCCGCCGCTTCGACATCGCCATCGAGGAGGACCTGATCGAGGAGCTGGCGCGCATCCACGGCTACGACCGCGTGCCGACCACCCTGCCGGGCGGCCCGGCGCCGATCACCGCCCCCGGCGAGGGCGTGCTGGGCGAGGCCGAGCTGCGTCGCCAGCTGGTGGCGCGCGACTACCTGGAGGCGGTCAGCTTCGCCTTCGTCGACGGTGCGCTGCTGCGCGCCTGGAACCTGGAGCAGGGCACCGTGCCGCTGGCCAACCCGCTCAGCGCCGAGCTGGCGGTGATGCGGCCCTCGCTGCTGCCGGGCCTGGTGGACGCGCTGGCGCGCAACCGCGCCCGCCAGGCCGGGCGCGTGCGCCTGTTCGAGCTGGGCCGGGTGTTCACCCGGGCCGGCCAGGCCGGTGCCGCGCCGCTGGAAACCCGCCGGATCGCCGCGGTGGCCTGCGGCCCGGCCGCGGCCGAGCAGTGGGGCCTGCCGGCGCGTGCGGTGGACTTCCACGACCTGAAGGGCGACCTGGAGTCGCTGGCGGCGGCCGCCGGCGCGGCGCTGGAGTTCCGTCCGTCCACCCGCCCGTACGGCCATCCGGGCCGCAGCGCCGAGGTGCTGCGCACCGACCTGGAGGGCGGTCCGGTGACCCTGGGCTGGATCGGCCAGCTGCACCCGCGCCTGCAGAAGGCGCTGGACCTGGAGGGCGAGGTGCTGGCGTTCGAGCTGGACCTGGAGCCGCTGTGCCGCCGCGCCCTGCCGCGCGCCGAGGCGCTCTCGCGCTTCCCGGCCGTGCGCCGCGACCTGGCCTTCGTGGTTGCCGAGGACGTCACCTGGGCGGCGCTGGCCGCCAGCGTGCGCCAGGCCGCCGGCCCGGTGCTGCGCGACCTGGTGCTGTTCGACCGCTACCAGGGGCCGGGCGTGGAAAGCGGATGCAAGAGTCTGGCTATGGGCTTGATTTTGCAGGACAACACGCGCACTCTCACCGACCAGGACGCCGAATCGGCGGTGGAGCGTGTGGTGTCCGCGCTGGCGCGCGAACACGGCGCCCGCATCCGCGGCTGATGAACAGGGGACGAGGATGGCATTGACCAAGGCGGAGATGGCCGAACGGCTGTTCGAGGAAGTCGGCCTGAACAAGCGGGAGGCGAAGGAGTTCGTCGACGCGTTCTTCGACGTGCTGCGCGAGGCGCTGCAGAGCGGCCGCCAGGTGAAGCTGTCGGGCTTCGGCAACTTCGATCTGCGCCGCAAGAACCAGCGCCCGGGCCGCAATCCGAAGACCGGCGAGGAGATCCCGATCTCCGCCCGCACCGTGGTCACGTTCCGCCCCGGGCAGAAGCTGAAGGAACGCGTGGAGGCCTACGCGGGGACGGCGCCGCATGCTTGATCCGGGCAGCAACCGCGAGCTTCCGCCGATTCCGGCCAAGCGCTACTTCACCATCGGTGAGGTGGCCGAGCTGTGCGACGTCAAGCCGCACGTGCTGCGCTACTGGGAGACCGAGTTCCCCAGCCTCAGCCCGGTCAAGCGCCGCGGCAACCGCCGCTACTACCAGCGCCACGACGTGCTGATGGTGCGGCAGATCCGCGCCCTGCTGTACGAACAGGGTTACACCATCGGCGGCGCGCGCCTGCGTCTGGAAGGCGAGGGCGCCAGGCGCGAGGCCTCGCTCAGCACCCAGATCGTGCGCCAGGTGCGCATGGAGCTGGAGGAAGTGCTGCAGCTGCTCAAGCGCTGAAGCCGGCACGCCGGCCCACACGCGGCGCCGCGGACCGGGTATAATGGGCAGCCCGCCTCGGCGGGACGGCTTACCTCGGGGTATAGCGCAGCCTGGTAGCGCACCAGTCTGGGGGACTGGTGGTCGTCGGTTCGAATCCGGCTACCCCGACCAATTTCCCTTTCGGGGCAGCGGCTTGCGATCGCATCGCAGGCCGCTTTTTCGTTCAGCACACCATCTGCACCCATCGCCTCGACCGGGTGACACCTCCCGCCACGGTGCGTCATGGTTCTCCGGCGTGGTGCTGGTCATTTCCGGTTGCCCAGCTCGAACATCTGCCAGCCGTCGTAGAAGAACGTCCGGTCGAAGGGGGACTCGATCGTGGACGGGCTGAAGTTCCGGCCATCTTCAAACCTGCAGGCCGGATTTTCAGGGGGAGCGCAGATCAGCAGCCAGTATTTGTCGAAGCCTTTGTTCCGGTATGCGGGAAGACGCTCGGTTTTCCTGGCTATCGCGGCAGCAGGAACCTCGTCGGTCAACGCTTCGACCGGCCCCGCCTGGATGCATTGCCAAGGTCCCGGGTCCGGTTCGGACCAGAACTGCAACTGGAGGACATGGCCGGACAGCGGGCCCGGGATGTTGCGCGGCTCCACGGAGCTGATCCCGGAGTGCACGCTTCCAGGTGGATCCAGGAGGAATTGCGCCAGGGAACGGCCGGCCTCGCGCCTGTCCACTCCGCGGAGGTTGGTTCCCGGCAGGAAGGACAACTGGACCCGGACGGGTGGGCCGCCTGCAGTAGGCGCGTTCGGCGCGGCGGACTATCTCTTCCATCCAGGAGTACGACTCCCGCTCTTCGGGGGGCGTCTGGATCTGGGTGACTTCCACGCCTATGGAGCACCCATGCGCCGTGATGAGCACGTCGGGGCCGTCGTGGGGGTCTTTCAATGGCGCGACGGTGTCGTGCGGGAAGCCGAGCCGGCGGAGGAGCCCGGCGACCATGCGCAATTCGAACGCTTTCTTGGCTGCCGTGGAGATGCTCCTGCTCCTTGCGCTGCGGGAGGCGTATGAGCAACCGGACGCAATGTCAAGGCCGGGACCGGGGCGTCGGAGGGCAGGACTTTCATCCCTGTCGGGTGCAGAGCTCGCCCTCCGGCGCCAGCCCGGCCTCGGCCAGCATGCAGTTCAGGCGCTGGTGGATGTAGGCCTCCAGTTCCGCCGGGGGATCGGCGGTCAGCGGCCTGGCCTCGCGGGCGAAGGCTTCCAGCGCCAGGTCAGGTTCGCACTGGCCGGTGAGGACGGGCAGGCGGCGTTCCAGGCGGGCCAGTTCGGCTTCGATGTGGGGGCGGGCGTCCATGGCCCCATCCTCGGCCCGGGGCCGTCAACCGCCCGTGTCGCGGACGTGGCCGTGGCGTGAGGCGTGCGGGCTGGTGGTGCCGCATGCCGGCTGCCTATCCTGTGCGGGGTTTGTGACGGGGGAGCGCGATGCGCGAGGCATCCTTCGCGGCGATGCTCGGGTTGGCGGCGGTGCTGGCGGCCGGCGTCGCGCGGGCCGACGGCCCGCGGCCCCGCCGCCCGGCGCCGGGGCGGTGGTGGAAATGGCGCCGGTGGTGGTCACCGGGGCGCAGCCGGGGCCGGGCCTGTGGCGGGTCAGCCGCGACGGCCACGTGCTCCACATCCTCGGCACGCAGTCGCCGCTGCCGGGCGACATCCAGTGGCAGGCCGACGAGGTGCGCCAGGTGCTGGCCGAGGCCGGCACGGTGCTGCAGGCGCCGGAGGTGGGCGTCAAGGCCGACGTGGGCCTGCTGCGCGGCCTGGTGCTGGTGCCGGCGGCTTACCGGGCCATGCGCAATCCCGGCGGCAGGAGCCTGCAGCAGGTGCTGCCGCCGGACCTGTACGCGCGCTGGAGCCGGCTGAAGGCGCGCTACCTGGGCCGCGAGCGCGGCATCGGGAAGCGCCGTCCGGCGATCGCCGCCTACCAGCTGTACCGGGCCGCGCGGGAGGAGCACGGCCTGCGCGCCGACGGCGACCGGGTGGTCTGGCCGCTGATCGCCTCGGTGGTGGACACGCGCGGCCTGCAGCCGGTGGCCACCGGGGTGGAGATAAAGGTGGAGGATCCGCGCCGGGCGCTGGCCGAGTTCCGCGCCGAGCCGCTGTGGCCGCAGGACCTGGAGTGCTTCCGCCGCACCCTGGACCTGGTCGAACACCAGCTGCCGCAAGCGGTGCGCCGCGCCAACGCCTGGGCCACCGGCGACATCGCCGCCCTGCGCGCGATGCCCGACGACGGCGGCCAGGCCTCCGCCTGCCTCGCCGCCTGGATGGCCTCCGACACCGCGCGCCGGCGCGGGCTGGACGACATCGAGGCACGGGTGCGCGGGCGCTGGGTGGAGGCGGCGCTGGCGGCGCTGGAGGCACATCCGGTCTCCTTCGCCGTGCTGCCGGTCGGCCACCTGCTGCACGACCGGCACGGCTTCATCGCGGCGCTGCGGGCGCGCGGCTGCCGGGTGCAGGCGCCGGACGGGGAGGACGCGGAAACCGGGGTGGAGGCGGACGCCGCGCCGCCGGAAGCGGCGCGGCCTTAGCGGCCGTGGCCGGCTTCAGGCGCCGGCCGCGTGGGGCAGGGTGGCGTCGGCCAGCCGGGGCCAACGCTTGAGCACCGCCGCGCGGATGCCGGCCGCGTCGATGCCGGCCTCGGCCAGCAGGTCCTCGCGGCTGGCGTGGTGCTGGAAGGCGTCGGGCAGCCCCAGGTGCAGCACCGGCAGCACCACGCCCTCGGCGGCCAGCAGCTCGGACACGCCCGAGCCGGCGCCGCCGGCCACCACGTTGTCCTCGATGGTGACGAAGCCCTCGTGGGTGCGCGCCAGCTCCAGGATGAGGGCGCGGTCCAGCGGCTTGACGAAGCGCATGTTGACCACGGTCAGGCCCAGCTCGGCGCCGACCTCCTCGGCCGCGGCGACGGTGGCGCCGAAGGCCAGCAGGGCGATCGGGCCGCCGCTGCGGCGCAGCTGCGCCCTGCCGATGGGCAGGGTCTCCAGGGCCGGATCCACGGCCACGCCGGGGCCGGTGCCGCGCGGGTAGCGCACCGCGGCCGGGCCGGGGTGGCGCAGGCCGGTGGTGAGCATCTGCCGGCACTCGTTCTCGTCGGCCGGCGCCATCACCGTCATGTTGGGCACGCAGCGCAGGTAGCTGAGGTCCAGGTTGCCGGCATGGGTGGCGCCGTCGGGGCCGACCACGCCGCCGCGGTCGATGGCGAACAGTACGTCCAGGTTCTGGGTGGCCACGTCGTGGACCAGCTGGTCGTAGCCGCGCTGCAGGAAGGTGGAGTAGATCGCCACCACCGGCTTGGCGCCCTGGGTGGCCATGCCCGCGGCCAGGGTCACCGCGTGCTGCTCGGCGATGGCCACGTCGAAGTAGCGCTCCGGGTATTCCCTGCTGAAGCGCACCAGGCCCGAGCCCTCGCGCATGGCCGGGGTGATGGCCAGCAGGCGCGGCTCGGCCGCGGCCATGTCGCACAGCCAGTCGCTGAAGATGTCGGTGTAGGTGGGCTTCCTGGCGCCGGGCTTGGCCACCACGCCCTTGGCCGGGTCGAACGGGCCGACGGCGTGGTAGCCGATCTGGTCGTCCTCGGCCAGGTGGTAGCCCTTGCCCTTGGTGGTGATCACGTGCAGCAGCTGCGGGCCCTTGAGGGTGCGCAGGGTGCGCAGTGCCCCCAGCAGCGCCGGCAGGTCATGGCCGTCGATCGGGCCGGTGTAGTGGAAGCCCATCTCCTCGAACAGCGTGGAGGGCACGAACATGCCCTTCCAGTGTTCCTCCCAGCGCTTGACGAAGCGCGCCGGCGGCTTGTTCTTGTCGCCCAGCAGCTTCTTGCCGCCCTCGCGGATCCGGTTGAGGGTCTGGCTGCTGGACAGCCGGCCCAGCATCTTGGTCAGTCCGCCCACGTTCTCGGAGATGGACATCCGGTTGTCGTTGAGGATGACCAGCAGGTCCGGCTCCGGTTCCATGCCGCCGGCGTGGTTCAGGGCCTCGTAGGCCATGCCGGCGGTCATCGCGCCGTCGCCGATCACCGCCACCACCTTGCGCGGGTCGCCGGCGCGCTGCAGGGCCACGGCCATGCCCAGCGCGGCGGAGATGGAGGTGGAGGAGTGGCCGACGCCGAAGGTGTCGTACTCGCTCTCCTCGCGCTTGGGGAAGGGGGCGATGCCGCCCTTCTGCTTGACCGTGTGGATGCGGTCGCGGCGGCCGGTGAGGATCTTGTGCGGGTAGGTCTGGTGCCCCACGTCCCACACCAGCAGATCCTTCGGCGTCTCGTACAGGTAGTGCAGGGCGACGGTCAGCTCGATCACGCCCAGGCCGGCGGCGAAGTGGCCGCCGCTGCGCCCGACCGATTCGATCAGGAAGGCGCGCAGCTCCTCCGCCACCGCCGGCAGCTCGGCCTCGTCGAACTTGCGCAGGTCGGCCGGCGAGTCGATGCGCGAAAGGCGCGGGTAACGGGAGGAGTCGATGCTCATCGGGAGGGAATCGTGGGGATCACCCATTTTCCTCCCGGTTCATGGCGGGGGGCAAGCAAGCCCGTTCAGGAGGCGCTCCGGGGCGGGCCCGCCTCAGGCGCAGAGCTTGGAGCGGCTGGGCAGCTGCGCCTTCAGGAAGGCCATCTGGTCGGCCAGGATGTTGCGGTTGGAGAGGATCAGGTGTTCGATCCAGCTGGGCCGGTACGGCACCGCCAGCAGCGGCATGTTGGCCTGGGCCGGGGTGCGGTTGCCCTTGCGCGAGTTGCACTGGAAGCAGGCGGTGACCACGTTCTCCCACACGTCCCTGCCGCCGCGGGACAGGGGCAGGACGTGGTCGCGGGTCAGGTACGGGCGCGGGAACTGCCCGCCGCAGTACATGCACAGGTAGGCATCGCGGGCGAACAGGGCGGAGTTGGTCAGCGCCGGGGTCGGGTCCAGGGCGCGGTTCCGCGGGTGGCCGCGGGTGGCGATGATCGGGTGCAGCTCGATGACGCTGCGGTCGCCGGTGAGGCGGTTGGTGCCGCCGTGCACGCGCATGCAGGGTTCGCCGAGGGTCCAGGCCACCGCGTCGCGCGCGTACAGGCAGGTGGCTTCCTGCCAGTGGATCCAGCTCATGGCGCGGCCATGGGAATCCAGGGACAGGACCCGCAGGTTGGGCGAGAAGGGCCGCCCCGCGACCGGGGACGCGCGCGGCGCCTCCGTTCCGGCGTAGATCAGACCTGTCCTGGCAGCGTCCGTCTCCATCGGGAATCGAGCTTATACCCGATCGGAGACGGTTTGTGTACCGCGTTCAGCGCAGCACGCCTTCCAGCCCCGGGGCGGGGTTGAGCGCGCTCTGGCCGTCCACCTTGAATTCCCGGGCCTTGCCGGCCTCGTCGGGCGTGGCCCGGACCGTGCCCTCCAGCCGGTAGGAGAGGGCGCGCCGGGAGGCCAGCGCGTCGGCCACCGCCAGCCGCGCCATCGGCTGCGGGCGCAGGGTCACCTGGACCACGTCGGCCGCGGTCGGGCCGATGGACAGGGCGGGCGAGGCCTCCAGGGTGCCGGCCGGGTGCTCGTCCACGCTCAGCTCCAGGCGGACGTGGTCGAAGCGCATGGACACGCTGCTGTAGTTGTGCAGGCGCACGTCCACGGTCCAGCTGCCGTCGGCCTGGACCTGCAGCTGCTGGACCATGGCCGCCGGCGGCGAGACGCGCTTGGCGCCGCCGGCGCAGCCGGCGCCCAGGGCCGCCGCCGCCAGCAGGGCCAGGGTGGCGAGGATGTGCAGGATCCGCTTCATGCCGCCTCCGAGAACCGCGAGGGCGGCAGGATACTACGGCTCGGGCGGCGGCTCGCGCAGCGGGGCGGCGAGCACCAGCGGCGCAAGGTCGTAGCCCATGGCTTCGGCGCGGCCGCGCAGCTGCTCGAACAGGGTGCGGTCCATCGCCGGTTCGCGCGAGAGGATCCAAAGGTAGTCGCGGTCCGGGTCGCCCACCACCGCCCACTGGTAGTCCGGGTCCAGGGCGATCACCCAGTAGTCGGCCCACACGAACGGAACCCACGCCAGCCAGTCCGGGGCGAAGCGCACGCGCAGCCGGCCCGGGTGGCCGGGCACCGGGCGGGCCACGCCGTCGACCTCGATACGGTTGCCGTCGTGGGTGCGGCAGGCGTTGTGGACGCTGATGGTGCCGTCGCTGCGCAGCGCGTACTGGGCGGTGATGTCGCCGGCACAGCGCCGCTGGAAGGACAGCGGCAGGTGCGCGATCTCGTACCAGAGGCCGGCATAGCGCGACAGGTCCAGCTCGGGCACCGAGGCGACCGGGCCGGCGGCCCGGGCGGGGGCGGGGAACAGCGCCAGGCACAGCAGCAGCGGGATCAGCGCACGCATGGAGCCTCCTCCGGGCGACCTGCGGCCGATCCTAGCATCCAGGATGGTGGCCCCCGCGTCCACGCGGGGCGCGCGGGTCAGCAGGACAGGCGGCGGGGCGGCTGGCCGTAGCGGGAGACCTGCACCAGCACGGGGTGGTTGCGCAGGCGGGTGGCGTCGGCCAGCAGCAGCGCCAGGTCCAGCGCCGATTCCTCGTCCGGATACACCGCCAGGGCGCGCCCGTTGTCGAACACGGTGCAGCCTCGGTGGTCCTTGGCGACAGTCAGCACTCGATGTTCCATGGCCTTGCGTGTGGGCGGGGCTTCGGGTGGCCGCCATCATGCACGTCGCGCCTGGTGCCACCATCGGCTGGTGGCGCAGTGAGGTGTAGGAAAATTCCGCCCAGATGGGCCGGATGCCACGCAGGCAGGCGCCGTTGCACGGCACCGCTGCAACGGAAAAGGGCCTGCTTCGCAGCAGGCCCTTTTTCGAATCCGATGGTGGCCGGGGAGGGAATCGAACCCCCGACACGGGGATTTTCAATCCCCTGCTCTACCAACTGAGCTACCCGGCCGGTGTTCCGTGGCGGCGGTGCCGCGACGAGGAGCGGCATGATAGCGGGGACGGAACGTCCCGACAAGCCTCATCCACGCTGAACATCCTTCGCCGGGCACGTTGGCGGGCGAGGGGTGGCGCGGGATGATCGCCGCAGTCGTCCGTACGGGAGCATTCGCGATGAGGAAGAGCCTGACCATGCTTGCGCTGGCGGCCGTGCTCGGCGGTTGCGCCGGCATGCCGCGGATGAGCGATGCCGAGCGCCTGGCGCTGTACCGCTCGCACGCCGGCGAGGAGGTGCGCAGCTTCACCCTGTTCGGCCGCCCGAGCGGCTGGACCCCGCTGGGCGAGGAGGCGCTGGTGGTGTGGACGCGGCCGCGCGAGGCCTGGCTGCTGGAGCTGGCCGGGCGCTGCCAGGACCTGGACCACGCCCCGGGCATGACCCTCACCAGCACCGGCAGCCAGGTGCAGGCGCGCTTCGACGAGGTGATCCCGCTGGGGCCGGGGGTGAGCGAGGTGGGGCGGATTCCCTGCCGCATCCAGAGCATCCGCCGGGTGGATGTGGCCGGCCTGCGCCAGGCCCAGCAGGAACTGCGCGAGGCCGCGGTGAAGCAGCGCGAGGCGGAAGCCACGCCGTAGGGCCGGCGCGGCAGGGCGCCCGGGCGCGTGCCGGCGCGGGACGCGCAGTCAGTCCGCGGTCGGTGGCACGTAGCCGGCCGGCTTCTCCGCACCGCCGCCGAACAGGAACTTCTCCATCTCCGCCTCGAGGAAGGCGCGGTGCTTCGGGTCGCGCGGGGACAGGCGGTTCTCGTTGATCAGCATGGTCTGGTGCGCCAGCCAGGCGTTCCAGGCGTTCTTGCCGATGTGGGCGTGGATGCGCCGGCCCAGTTCGCCCGGCCAGGGGACGAAGTCCAGGCCTTCGGTTTCACGCTTTTCGTACTGGCAGTAGACGGTGCGGGGCATCTTCAGGGTCCGGTGAGCTTGCGGATCGGGGCGGGCAGGGCGAGGGCGTGCAGTTCCGCGCGTGCCACCCAGCGCAGGTCGGGATTGTCGCCCGCCGCCGGCCGCGGTGCGACCCGGCGCAGGCGCAGCGGGCGCAGGCGCAGGCGGTAGTGGCTGAAGGCGTGCGGCAGCTCGGGCAGCGGCTCGGGCGCCCAGCGGCCCTGCAGGTGGCGCCTGAACCAGGCGCGCGCGGCGGCCTCGTCCTCGGCCTCCGGCAGCGACCACAGCGTGGCCCACACGCCGGTGGGCGGGCGCCGCTGCAGCAGCAGGCGGCCCTCCGCATCCTCGGCCAGCAGCACCACCGCGCTGCGCTCGGGCAACACCCTGGCCGGGCGCGGTGCGGGCAGTTCCCCGGTGCGGCCCGCGTGCAGGGCCACGCAGGCGTCGTTGAGCGGGCACAGCACGCAGGCCGGCTGCGCGCGCGTGCACAGGGTGGCGCCGAAATCCATCTGCGCCTGGGTGTAGTCGGCCAGGCGTGCGTGCGGCAGGTGCGATTCGGCCAACGCCCACAGGCGCTTCTCCACCGCCGGCAGGCCGGGCCAGCCCTCGACGCCGTGGTAGCGGGCCAGCACACGCTTGACGTTGCCGTCCAGGATCGGGAAGCGGTCGCCCCAGGCCTGGGCCAGGATCGCGCCGGCGGTGCTGCGGCCGATGCCCGGCAGCGCGGTCAGTGCCTCCAGGTCGCGCGGCAGCTCGCCGCCGTGGCGCTCCACGCACAGCCTGGCCGCCGCGTGCAGGTTGCGGGCGCGCGAGTAGTAGCCCAGCCCGGCCCAGTGCGCCATCACCGCGTCGGCCGGCGCCGCGGCCAGCGCCGGCAGGTCGGGGAAAGCGCGCACGAAGCGCTCGAAGTAGGGGATGACCGTGGCCACCTGGGTCTGCTGCAGCATCACCTCCGACAGCCACACCCGGTAGGGCGTGCGCGGATGCTGCCAGGGCAGGTCGTGGCGGCCGTGGCGGTCGAACCAGGCCAGCAGGCGCGCGGCAAAGCCGTCGTCGCCGGCCGCGGCCGGTGGCACCGCGGCGGGGGCGGTGCGGCGCGCGCGCGGCATCAGGCGTTGCCCAGGGTTTCCGGCAGCAGGGCGTCCACGAAGGCTTCCGGGTCGAACACGCGCAGGTCCTCCGGGCGCTCGCCGATGCCGGCGAAACGGATCGGGATGCCGAACTCGCGCGCCAGGGCGAACACCACGCCGCCCTTGGCGGTGCCGTCCAGCTTGGTCACCACCAGTCCAGTCACGCCCACCGCGGCGTGGAACTGGCGCAGCTGGCTGAGCGCGTTCTGGCCGGTCGTGCCGTCGATCACCATCAGCACCTCGTGCGGCGCGGCCGGGTCCAGCTTCTGCAGCACGCGCTTGATCTTGCCTAGCTCGTTCATCAGGCCGACCTGGGTGTGCAGGCGGCCGGCCGTGTCGGCGATCAGCACCTGGATGCCGCGGGCCCTGGCCGCCTGCAGGGCGTCGTAGGCCACCGAAGCCGGATCGGCGTTCTGGCCCTGGGCGATCACGGTCACCCCGTTGCGTTCGCCCCAAGCCTGCAGCTGCGCCACCGCGGCGGCGCGGAAGGTGTCGCCGGCGGCCAGCATCAGGCTGTGGCCCTCCTCGCGGAAGCGGCGGGCCAGCTTGCCGATGGTCGTGGTCTTGCCCACGCCGTTGACGCCCACGGTCAGCAGCACGAACGGCCTGGCCGCGGGGTCGATGCGCAGTGGCCGCGACACCGGGCGCAGCATCTCCACCAGGTCGGCGCGCAGGGCGGCGAGCAGGGCGCGGGCGTCGGCGAACTCGCGTGCCTTCATGCGCTTGCGCAGCGACTCCACCAGGGCGGTGGTGGCCGGCACGCCGACGTCGGCGGTCAGCAGGGCGGTCTCGATCTCCTCCAGCAGCGCCTCGTCCAGCTTCGGGTTGCGCGAGAACAGGCCGCCCAGGCCCAGCGCGGCGCTGGTGCGGCGCAGGCGCTCGAGCCAGCCGCGCCTGCCGGCCGGCGCGGCCGGCGGCTCGGCGGCTGGCTCGGCCTCGGCCGGTCCGGCGGGCGTGGGCGTGGGCGTGGGCGTGGGCGTGGGCGTGGGCGTGGGCGTGGGCGTGGGCGTGGCGCCGGTCTCGGGCGCCTGCGCGGCGGTTTCCGGCGCCGGCTGCGGCGCGGCCGCATCGGCCGCCGTCGGCTCCGCCGCTGCCCCGGCCGGCGCCTCGCCGGCGGGCGCCTGCGGGAACGCGGCGGCCAGCTCCTCCGCGCTGAAGCGGCTGCCGGAGGACGGCGGCGCGGGCGGAGTTTCGGGCTTCTTGCGGCGGAAGAAACTGATCATTGCGCGGGAATGTCGGAAAATGCCGCACATGCTAGCAAAGCCGACGTGTATGCCCCCTGCGGCGATCCCTTCGCGGAGCGGCCGATGAGCCGCCGTCCCCCGGCCCGTGGCGCCGCCCCGCGCCAGCCCGGCGTGGTGCGCATCATCGGCGGCCGCTGGCGCGGCACCCGCCTGCCGGTGGCCGATGCCCCCGGCCTGCGTCCGACCTCCGACCGCGTGCGCGAGACCCTGTTCAACTGGCTGATGCCGGCGCTGCCGGGCGCGCGCGTGCTGGACCTGTTCGCCGGCACCGGCGCGCTGGGGCTGGAGGCGGTCTCGCGCGGGGCCGCGCACGCCACCCTGGTGGAACGCGATCCGGCCCTGGCCGCCGCCCTGGCCGGCCACGTGGAGCGGTTGCGCGCGCACGACCGGGTGCGGGTGGTGCGCGAGGACGCGCTGCGCTGGCTGGCTGCGGCCACGCCGGAGCCGTTCGACATCGTGTTCCTCGATCCCCCGTTCGCCGCCGCACTGTGGGAGCCGGCGCTGCGCGCGCTGGCGCCGTGGCTGGCGCCGGGCGGCTGGCTGTACGTGGAGTCGCCGCCGGAGGCGGCGCCCGCGCCGCCTCCGGGCTGGCTGCCGCACCGCGAGCTGCGCACCGCGCAGGCGCGTGCTGCACTGTACCGTGGCCCCGGGAACACGCGCGCTGATACACTCGCCGGCGCCCACCCAGCCCCCTGAGTGAACGCCTGTGGCCAACAGCCGCACCGCCGTCTATCCCGGTACCTTCGACCCGATCACCAACGGTCACATCGACCTGGTGGCGCGCGCGGCGCCGCTGTTCGACCGCATCGTCGTGGGCGTGGCCGCCAGCCCGACCAAGGGCCCGACCCTGCCGCTGGAGCTGCGCGTGCGCCTGGCCCGCGAGGCCCTGGCCGGCCATCCCAACGTGGAGGTGCGCGGCTTCGACACGCTGCTGGCGCACTTCGTGCGCGAGGTGGGGGCCGGGGTGCTGCTGCGCGGCCTGCGCGCGGTGTCCGACTTCGAGTACGAGTTCCAGATGGCGAGCATGAACCGCCGCCTGATCCCGGAGGTCGAGACCCTGTTCCTGACCCCGGCCGAACAGTACAGCTTCATCTCATCCTCGCTGGTGCGCGAGATCGCCCGACTGGGAGGCGACGTCTCGGGCTTCGTGACGCCGGCGGTGGCCGCGGCCCTGCAGGCGGCATGGCGGGGCGAGGCGAATTCCGACTGATCTCTCAATCCAAGTACCCCAAGGGAGGTTTCCCATGAACCGCAATACCCGCGTGCTGCTGGCCGTCTGCCTGGCCTCGACCCTGGCGCTGTCCGGCTGCAATAAGGACGAGGCGCAGGTGGCCAACGAGGCCGCCGAGGCCAAGGTGCTGACCGCTCCGCCGCGCGACGACGACGCCGCGTGGAAGGCCTACCTGCCGCAGGTGGTGCAGGAGAACATGGGCACCATCACCAACAACCCGTTCCTGTACTACCTGCCGCCGGAGTCGGACCCGGAGTTCGAGGCCAAGTACCAGCGCCAGGTCGAGGCGGCCACCACCGCCATGGCCCGCGGCATCCAGAAGGGCAACCTGCTGGCCTTCGGCTCGCCGGCGTCCGCGCGCATGGCCGACCTGATCGAGGTGGCGTTCAAGGACGTGCCGGCCGACACCATGAAGGGCGTGCGCATCCTGTTCATCGGCGACGCGGCCGACAACCCGCGCGTCGAGGCGGCGATCGCCCCAACCGGCGCCGAGTACGTGTTCATCGAAGCCAAGTAAGGAGAATCGCACCGGTGGCGCCCGCGGGTGCCGCCGGTGCGGACGCCCGTCGTGTCGCTGCGCATCAACGAGACCTGCGTCAACTGCGACGTCTGCGAGCCGGCCTGTCCGAACCAGGCCATCTCGATGGGCGAGACCATCTACGTGATCGATCCGGCGCGCTGCACCGAATGCGTCGGCCACTTCGACGAGCCGCAGTGCGTGGCCGTCTGCCCGGTGGAATGCATCGATCCGGACCCCGAGCATCCCGAGAGCAGGGAGGCGCTGCTGGAGAAGCTTCGCCGACTGCAGCGGGAGCACTCTGAGCTCTATCCGCACGAGGCCGCTCCATGACCCTTGTCCGTCGCGTCCTGCTGGCACTGGCCCTGCTGGTGCCGGCCGCGCTCCCCGTCCACGCCGAAGCGCCCGCGCGCGGGCAGGCCGGCGCCACCGCGCATCCGCCGGGTGCGGCCATCGCCAGCGCCCATCCGGCCGCCACCGAGGCCGGCTTCGAGGTCCTGGCCAAGGGCGGCAACGCCTTCGACGCCGCCGTGGCGGTCTCGGCCGCGCTGTCGGTGGTCGAGCCGATCAGCTCCGGCCTGGGCGGCGGCGGCTTCTTCCTGCTGCACGACGCGGCCAGCGGCCGCGACGTGTTCGTGGACGCACGCGAGACCGCGCCGGCCGCGGTGACTTCCGAGCGCTACCGCGGCGCCGACGGCAAGCTGGACAGCGACCGCGCCCAGAACGGCCCGTGGGCGGCCGCCATCCCCGGCCTGCCGGCGGCACTGGTGCACGTGGCCGAGCGCTACGGCCGCCTGCCGCTGTCCGAGAGCCTGGCCCCGGCCATCCGCCTGGCGCGCGACGGCTTCCCGGTCTACGGCCGCCTGGAGCGCGGCTACGCGGCCCGGCGCGAGGTCATGGAGCGCTACCCCGGCACCCGCCAGGCCTTCCTGATCGACGGCAAGCCGATGCGCGAGGGGCAGATCCTGCGCCAGCCCGACCTGGCGCGGACCCTGGAGGCGATCGCCGAGCGCGGCTTCGACGGCTTCTACCGCGGCCCGGTGGCGAAGAAGCTGGTGGCCGGCGTGCGCGCCGCCGGCGGGCAGTGGACCGCCGAGGACCTGGCCGCGTACCGGGTCAAGGAGCGCGAGCCGCTGCGCTTCCGCTACCGCGACTGGGAGATCGTCACCGCGCCGCCGCCGTCCTCGGGCGGCGTGGCCCTGGCGCAGATGCTCAACATCCTCTCCGCCTGGGACCTGCGCGGGCTGGATCCGGCCGCGCGCGCGCACCTGACCATCGAGGCGATGCGCCGCGCCTACCGCGACCGCACCTTCTACCTGGGCGACCCGGACTTCGTGCACGTGCCGGTGGACGTGCTGACCAGCCCGTACTACGCGGCCGGCCTGCGCGCGACCATCCACCCGGAGAAGGCCACCCCCAGCGACGCGCTGTCGGGCCTGCCCACGCCGCTGGAGGACGAGGAGACCACCCACTTCTCGATCATCGACGCCGAGGGCAACCGCGCCGCAGTCACCCAGACGGTGAACCTGCTGTTCGGCTCGGGCCTGGTGCCGCCGGGCACCGGCGTGCTGCTGAACAACGAGATGGACGACTTCGCCCTGCTGCCGGGCCAGCCCAACGCCTTCGGCGTGATGGGTTACGAGGCCAACGCGCCGCAGCCGGGCAAGCGCCCGCTCAGCTCGATGACCCCGACCTTCATGCTCTCGCCGGACCGCATCGCGGTGCTGGGCACCCCGGGCGGCAGCCGCATCATCACCATGGTGCTGCTGGGCGTGCTGGGCTACGACGATGGCCTGGGCGCGCAGGAGGTGGCGGCGCTGCCGCGCTTCCACCACCAGTGGTGGCCGGACGTGGTGCTGGCCGAGCGCGGCGCGTTCGACGCGGCCACCGCGCAGCGTCTGCGCGCCATGGGCCACACCCTGGACCTGCCCGAGGACAACGTCAGCGGCCGGGCCTCCAGCCACGTGTGGGGCAACCTGCAGACCGTGATGTGGGACCTGCGCAGCGGCACCCTGCAGGCCGGCGGCGATCCGCGCTACCGCGAAAGCTCCGCGCAGGTGCGGCAGATGGAGGCGGCGGCCGCGCCCTGAGCGCGGCCGGCTTGCGGATTCTTAACCGGCACGCGGCTAGCATTCGCGCATGAAACTCTGGTCCATCCGCGGCAACTCGCAGAAGCTCGACGGCGGGGCGATGTTCGGCAACGCGCCCCGCGCCCTCTGGGAGAAGTGGGTCAGCCCCGACGAGCACAACCGCATCGACCTGGCCTGCCGCGCGCTGCTGGCCAGCCCGCTCAACGGCAAGACCGTCCTGTTCGAGACCGGCATCGGCGCGTTCTTCGAGCCGAAGCTGCGCGAACGCTACGGGGTGCAGGAGGACCGCCACGTGCTGGTGGACTCGCTGCGCGCGGCCGGCTTCGAGCACGAGGACATCGACGTGGTGGTGCTCAGCCACCTGCACTTCGACCATGCCGGCGGATTGCTGGCGCCGTGGGCCGAGGGCAGGGCGCCCGAGCTGCTGTTCCCCAACGCGACCTACCTGGTTGGCGCCCGCCACTGGGAGCGCGCGCGCCATCCGCACCCGCGCGACCGTGCCAGCTTCATCCCGGAACTGCCCGGCCTGTTGGAGGCCAGCGGCCGCCTGGAGATCGTGGACGGCCCGTACTCGCGGGCGCTGGGCGAGGCGGTGCGCTTCCACTACAGCGACGGCCACACCCCCGGCCTGATGATGGCCGAGATCGTCGGCCCAAGGATGGTGGACGGCCAGCCGCACGGCGGCGTGGTGTTCTGCGCCGACCTGATCCCGGGCCGGTTCTGGGTGCACCTGCCCATCACCATGGGTTACGACCGCAACGCCGAGCTGCTCATCGACGAGAAGCGCGCCTTCCTCGAGGACAAGCTGGCACGCGGCGTGCGCCTGTTCTTCACCCACGACACCGGCTGCGCCCTGGCGGAAGTGGTCCGCGACGGGAAGGGGCGCTACGGCACCACCGGCGAACTGGCCGAGCTGCAGGCGATGCCGCTGGCCGGCTGAGCGGCCGCGGCGCCGGTGTTCCCGCGGAACCGCTCCTGCTGCGGCGCGGCTTGCCGCGGCCCGGCGGCGGCCGGAGGATGGCGCGGCCCTTCGACCGGGGAGGTCCCGCATGCGAGTCCGCCGCCTGCCGCCGTTCCTGTCCGTTCCCCTGCTGGCCGCGCTGCTGGGCGCGGCCGTGCCCGCCGCCCGCGCCGCATCCGACGTGCAGGTGCGCATGGACCAGCTGGGCTTCCTGCCCGGCGCGCGCAAACTGGTCGTGGCCGAGGGCGGCGCGCCCCGGGCCTTCGAGGTCGAGCGCGAGGACGGGCAGGTGGTGCTGCGCGGCCGCTTCGGCCCGGCCGTGCGCTGGGACGCCTCCGGCACCCGGGCGGCGGTGGCCGACCTGAGCGCGCTGGCCGAGCCGGGCCGCTACCGGCTGAAGGTGGACGGGCATCCGGTGCCCGATCCGCTGGTGGTGGACGCCCAGGCCCATGCCGGCCTGGCCGATGCCGCGCTCAAGGCGTTCTACTTCAACCGTGCAGGCACCGCGCTGGCGCCGGAGCACGCCGGCGTGTACGCGCGTGCGGCCGGGCACCCGGACACCGGGGTGGAAATCCATCCCTCCGCCGCCACCCCGGCGCTACCTGCCGGCAGCGTGGTCTCCGCGCCCAAGGGCTGGTACGACGCCGGCGATTACAACAAGTACGTGGTCAACTCCGGCATCAGCACCTGGACCCTGCTGGCGGCGTGGGAGCACTACCCGCGGTTCTTCCAGGAGCGCGACCTGGGCATCCCCGAAAGCGGCGACGCGGTGCCCGACATCCTCGACGAGGCCTGGTGGAACCTGGAGTGGCTGCTGGCCATGCAGGACCCGGCCGACGGCGGGGTCTGGCACAAGCTCACCACGCTGCGGTTCTCCGGCATGGTGATGCCGGAGGCGGACACGGCGCGGCGCTACATGGTCGGCCGCGGCACCGCGGCGGCGCTGGACTTCGCCGCGGTGATGGCCACCGCCGCGCGGGTGTACGCGCCCTTCGAGGCGCACTTCCCCGGCGTGCCGGCGCGCATGCGCGCGGCGGCGGAGGCGGCCTGGCGCTGGGCGCTGGCCCACCCGGACCTGCCGTACCGGCAGCCGGAAGACGTGGCCACCGGCGCCTACGGCGACGGGCATTTCGACGACGAGTTCGCCTGGGCCGCGGCCGAGCTGTACCTGCTGACCGGGGAGGCGGAGTACTGGCGGGCCTTCGAGCGCCACGCCCGCGACCCGGGCGTGCCCGCGTGGCCGGACGTGGGCGCGCTGGGCTGGGTGTCGCTGGCCCACCATGCCGACCGCCTGCCGGACGATGCGGCGCGCCGGCGCGTGGCCGCGGGGCTGGAGCGGCTGGCCGCGCGCCTGGCCGCGCGCTGGCAGGCGTCGCCCTGGCGGGTGGCGATGCAGCCGGAGGACTTCGTCTGGGGCAGCAACGCGGTGGCGCTGAACCAGGCGCTGATGCTGCTGCAGGGCTACCGCCTCACGCAGCGGCGCGAATACCTGGACGCGGCGCAGTCGCAGCTGGACTGGGTGCTGGGGCGCAATCCGCTGGGCGTGTCCTTCGTCACCGGCCAGGGCCTGCGCACGCCCCGGCACATCCACCACCGGCCCTCGGCCGCCGACGGCATCGCTGATCCGGTGCCCGGCTGGCTGTCCGGCGGGCCCAATCCGGGGCAGCAGGACGCACGCGACTGCCAGGGCGTGCCCTATCCGTCGAAGCGGCCGGCGCTGTCCTGGCTGGACCACGAGTGCAGCTACGCCAGCAACGAGGTGGCGATCAACTGGAACGCCCCGCTGGTGTACGTGGCCGCGGCCCTGCAGGCCCTCACACCCCCGTCCCCGTAGGGGCATGCAGCGGCGAACCGGCCGGCGCGTCCGGATCCCGCGTTCAACCGCCACGCACAAGGCACGCCAGGAAGCGCCCGGGCGTTCGCCTCCGGCTGCGGTCGCCGCGTGGCCCGGCGCCGGCTTGGGCGGTGCCGTCCAGGCCGCCGCTGGCGCGGCTCCTGCGACGGCTCCGCGTACGCGACCGCGGGCCGGCACCGGCACACGCATCCTCGCCCCGCGTCAAACCGCCCGCAGGAGGTGCGCGGAAACGGTCAATCCACCCGGGTGCCGAAGATGCGGTCGCCGGCGTCGCCCAGGCCGGGAAGGATGTAGCCCTTGTCGTTGAGGCGCTCGTCGATGGCGGCGGTGTAGATCTGCACGTCCGGATGCGCGGCCTCCACCGCGGCCAGGCCCTCGGGCGCGGCCACCAGGAAGATGCCCTTGATCCGGCGCGCGCCGGCGCGCTTGAGCATGTCGATGGTGGCCACCAGCGAGCCGCCGGTGGCCAGCATCGGGTCCAGGATCAGCGCGTCGCGCTCGTCCAGCCGCCCGGTCAGGCGCTCGAAGTAGGGCACCGGCTGCAGGGTCTGCTCGTCGCGCTGCAGGCCGACCACGCTGACCTTGGCGGCCGGGATCAGGGCCAGCACGCCCGGCAGCATGCCCAGGCCGGCGCGCAGGATCGGCACCAGGGTGATCTTGGCCCCGGCGATGCGCTTGACCTGCACCGGGCCGGCCCAGCCCTCCACCGTGGTGGTCTCCATCGCCAGGTCGGCGGTGGCCTCGTAGGCCAGCAGCGTGCCCAGCTCGGTCACCAGCTCGCGGAAGCCCTTGGTGCTGAGCGAGGCGTCGCGGAGCAGGCCGATCTTGTGCTGGACGAGCGGATGGCAGACTTCGACGGCTTTCATGGCGGCCTGCAGGTATGGGGGCCTGGAAAGTCTGCAGCAAACGCGTCGATGCGGAAAGGCGAAGCCGGCGCTGCGCCGGCTCCACCCGGTGCGCGGCTCAGAACGCCATGCGCATCACCAGCTGGTAGCTGGGCCCGGCTTCCTCGGTCTCGAGCTCGTACTCGTCGTAGTCGCGGTCGAGCTGGTCCTTGAGGGTGTTGAACTTGTCGAAGAACTCGTCCTTCCTCGCGTTGAGCAGGTTGTTGGCCGACAGCCGCACCGAGAAGTTCCGGCCGAAGCGCTTCTCGACGAAGGCGTCCAGTTCCCCGCCGTACCGGATGATGGCTTCCTCGCCGAGGAACCGGGCGTAGGCGTCGCCCTGCTTGCGGTAGGTCAGGCCGAAGCTGGCGGCCAGGGCCGGCAGGTCCTGGATGAAGCCGATGTTGAAGGTGCTCTTGGCCTGGTCGTTGAAGCGCCGCCGGCCCATGAAGTCATCGACCCGGGAGTCGACCCATGAGTAGTTCAGGAACACGCCGGTGTCGTCCATGCCGAACGCGGACAGCGGGGTGGAGAGGTCGAACTCGAAGCCGTAGACCTTGCCGTCGCCGACATTGGCCGAGGTGAACAACCAGCTCTCGGCCTCGAACGGGTTGGCGGCGATGGCTTCGGCCTCGCTGGCGTAGTCGCCGTCGTCGACCATGTCGGCGATGTCGTCCTCGTAGTCCTCGACCGCCGCCTCGCTGGGCGCGCCGGTGTTGACCAGCTCGATCAGGTTCTTGACGTCGCGGTAGAAGAAGTTCAGGCCCACCACGCCGCGCCGGCCCAGGCGGTGCTCGAAGCCCAGGTCGATGCCATTGGCGGTCTCCGGCTCCAGTTCCGGGTTGCCGATGTAGTCGTTGTCGCCGAACTCGCCGTCCAGCAGGGCCGGGATCAGCTCGTTGAAGTTCGGGCGCTTGACCGTCTTGGCCAGCGACAGGCTGATGCGGTCGGCATCGGTCACGTCCCAGCGCAGGTTCACCGAGGGCAGCAACTGGTCGTAGTCCTTGTCGATGCGGCCCTCGCTTTCCCCGTCTTCGATGTACTTCACCTGGCCCCGGGTGGTCTCGTAGCGCAGGCCGGCTTCCCAGGCGAAGACCTCGCCGCGGCCGCTGAGCATGACGTACGGGTCCACGCGCTTCTCCTCGATCACCGAGGCCACGCTGCCGTCCAGGGCGTAGTCGGCCGGGAAGGCCGGCGCGGCCTGGCCTTCCTCGTCGGCCTCCCATTCGTAGCTGGTGACCAGGCTTTCGCGCTTCTTGTTGCGCACGTCGATGCCGAACTGCAGCTCGGCCCGGCCGAGCGGACGGGTATGCGCCAGGGTGAAGCCGGTCTCGCTGTCCTTGGCGTCGATGGCCTCGGCCTCGTAGACGGTCTCGTCCCACTCGGCGCCGTCGATGCTCCAGGTCTCGTCCCAGCCGGCCGCATCGCCGACGTAGACGTGCTCGCCCTCGGTGGTGCCTTCGTAATCCTCGAAACGGGCGTGGTCCAGGCTCAGCCGGGTGGTGCCGCCAGCCATGTCGAAGCGGTAGTCCAGGCCGATGCCGTAGTTCTTCTGGTCGTAGGGATTCAGGCCCGGCACCCGCTTGTTCTCGACCTCGTCGTCGTCCACTTCCTCCTCGAACGACACCTCGGTCACGTCGCGGTTGGTCTTGACGTAGAAGGCGTCGACGCCGAAGCGGCCGGTCTCGCCGACCTCGGCGGTGTAGCTCAGGTTGGCCGAGTAGTCGCGGCCGTCCTTGACCTCGGTCTGGTCCTCCCAGCTGACCTTCTCCTCCATCGTGTCGTCGGTGAAGCGGTCGGAGCGCTTGAACTTGGAGCGGTAGCGGTCCTGGACGTTGACCCCGGCCAGCAGCCGCCCGCCGAGCGCCTCGAACGAGGTCACCGCGCCGAAGGTCGGGTTCACCTCGCCGTCGTCCCAGCGGTTGGCGCCGATCCGCACGTAGCTGCCGTCGAACACGTAGGCGTCGCGCAGGACGATGTTGATCGCGCCGGCCATCGCGTCGCCGCTGCGGTTGGCGCTGGCGCTGCGCTTGATCTCGATGTGGTCGACCATCTCCGCCGGGATGCGGTCGACGTAGAACGAGCGGTCGTCGCCGGCGCCGGGCACCTTCTTGCCGTTGATCAGCACCTGGGTGTAGCCGCCGCCCAGGCCGCGCAGCTGGGCGCCGTCGTACTCCATGATGTCGCTGCCGACGAAGCCCACGCCGGGCACCCGCTTGAGCATGTCGCCGACGGTGTTGGGCTCGAAACGCTGGAAATACTCCAGGTCGTACACCAGGGTCGGTTCGATATCCCCGGAGCGGTTGCGGTAGGCGATATCGGCCTGTACGACGACTGCATCGAGCTGCTTCGGCTCGCCGGCCGCCGAGGGCGCCGGCCCGGGCGCGGCGAGCACGATGCATGGGAGCAGCGGCAGGCTGCAGGCGAGGGCGCGGGAAATGCAGGTGGCCAGCGGGGTACGCGTCATCGGTTCCGTTCCGGAAGGGAGGCTGGAAAACGGACGGAACTGTCGCCGCGGCAGATGGCAGCGTTGTGACACGTGATGGATCGACGACCAGGCGATTGCCGACGCGTGGCTGTCACAATCGCTTCATAGGATGCCTCGCGTCACGAACCTGCCGGGGAGTCCCATGAAACTGCATCCGTTCTTCGCACTGCTGGCGCTGCTTGTGCTGGCGGCATGCCAACCCGATGCGCCCTCGTCCGGGGCGGCCGACCGCGAGCCCGACCAGTACGACGGGGACGACATCCTGCTGCGCGACCACCAGGTACCGCATGTGGTGGTGAAGGAAGCCTTCCTGACCCCGCCCACGCCGGAGGACAACATCGATTCGCCGGCCAGCTGGATCCAGGACGGCAAGCGGATGCTGGTCGCCAGCGCCAAGGCCACCGACCGGCTGGTGGTCTACGACGGCGACAACGGCCGGCGCCTGCGTACCGTCGGTGGTCCGGGCACGGGCCCGGGCCAGCTGCGCAGGCCCAACGGCGTGGCCACGATCGACGACCGCTACCTGTTCGTGGTCGAGCGCGACAACCGCCGGGTGCAGATGTTCTCCCTGCCGGACTTCGTTCCCCTGCTGAGCTTCGGCCAGGACGGGCTGCAGCAGCCCTACGGCCTATGGGTGCGCCACCGCGGCCAGGGCTACGAGGTACTGGTCAGCGACGCCTACATGGCCGGCGAGGACGCGCAGGGCGACGACATCGTGCCGCCGCTGGACCAGCTGGACCGGCGCTTCCGCCGCTACGAGGTGGTCCAGGCCGCGGACGGCTGGAGCGCGCGCGCCGCCGGGACCTTCGGCGACACCAGCGCCGCCGGCGCGATCCGGGTGCCGGAGTCGCTGTTCGGCGACGAAGCCCACGACCGCCTGCTGGTGGCCGAGGAGGACGTGCCCACCGGCACCCGCCTGCGCGAGTACGACCTGCAGGGTCGCTACCGCGGCCGCGACGTAGGCGCCAGCCAGTACCGGGCCCAGGCCGAGGGTATCGCCCTGCTGCGCTGTGCGGATGGCAGCGGCTGGTGGGTGGGCAGCGACCAGTTCGCCGACCGCACCGTGTTCCACCTGTTCGACCGCCGCAGCCTGGCGCACGTGGGCTCATTCGCGGGCGAGGTCACCGGCCTGACCGATGGCATCTGGCTGGACGAGCGCGGCGATGCGCGCTTCCCGCAGGGCGTGCTGTACGCCTCGCACCTGGACCAGGCCGTGGCCGCGTTCGACTGGCGCGATATCGCCGCGGCGCTCTCGCTGCCGGAGTGCCCGCGATGAGTCCGGCGGGCCGGCATGCATCGGCGGGTCTGCTGGCGCTGCTTCTGGCCGCGTGCCTGGCGCCGGTGGCCGTGGCAGGCGGGCCAGCGGTCCGCCATCCGCTGCACGTGGACCAGCCGGCAAAAGCGCCGGAGGAAGTGCTGCTGGCGGTGGAGATCCCCGCCGGCAGCGCGACCAAGTACGAGATCAACGACGAGGGCCTGGTCGAGGTCGACCGCTTCCTGTCGATGCCGGTGGCCTATCCGGCCAACTACGGCTCGATCCCGCGCAGCCTGGCCGGCGACGGCGATCCGCTGGACGCATTGGTGCTGACCCGCCAGCCGTTGCATCCGGGCACGCTGGTGCGGTTCCGCCCGGTGGCGGTGCTGCGCATGCGTGATCGCGGCGAGGAGGACGCCAAGATCGTCGGCGTGCCGGTGGACGCGGTGGATCCCGCTTTCGCGCCGATCCGCGACCTGGGCGACCTCGCACCGATGGAGCGAGAGCGGATCGAGGCCTTCTTCCGCGTCTACAAGCAGCTGCCCGCAGGCGCCGACACGGTGGAGCTTGCCGGATGGGGCGATGCCGGCGAGGCCCGTGCCACCGTCGCCGCAGCGCTGGCGCGCTACCTGGCGAAGTAGCCGGGTAGCCCGTCGACCCGGCCGGCGTCGCCGGCCGGGAAGCGTGGCTCAGGCCGCCGAGGCCTGCTCGCGGCGCGGGCCCTCGCGCAGGGCACGGCCGACCAGGGACACCAGCAGGTCCACCTCCTCGCTGTCCATGGCGAAGTGCGGGGTGAAGCGCAGCGAGTTGGCGCCGCCGTGGATCACGTTCAGGCCGTGCCTGCGCAGCCACTCCTCGGTGGAGCCGGCGCCGTAGCACTTGTACTCGTCCGACAGCTCGCAGGAGAACAGCAGGCCGGTGCCCTGCACGTTGGTGATCGCCCCGCCCAGCTCCTGCTGCAGGCGGCGCAGCTTCTCCAGCGCCTCGGCGCCGCGCGCGCGGATGTTCTCGCGCAGGGCCGGGGTGATGCTGTCCAGCACCGCGCAGGCCACGTCCAGGGCGCGCGGATTGGTGGTCATGGTGTTGCCGTAGATGCCCTTGCGGTACAGCGCGGCGGCGCGCTCGTTGACCGCCAGCACCGACAGCGGGAACTGGCCGGCGTTGAGTGCCTTGGAATAGGTCTCCATGTCCGGCGCCGGCAGGTCCTCGAAGCCCGGGTAGTCGACGATGGACAGCACGCCATGGGTGCGCAGGCCGGCCTGGATGGAGTCCACCAGCAGCAGGCTGCCATGCTCCCTGGTCAGGCGGCGGGCGGCGGCGTAGAAGGCCGGCGGCAGCGAGCGCCCCGGGTCGCCTTCGCCCATCACCGGCTCCAGCAGCACGGCCTCGATGAACCAGCCCTTGGCTTCGGCGTCGGCGAAGGCCTGCTCCAGCGCGGCCACGTCGTAGGGCGGCACGGCGATCACCGAGTCCTCGCCGCGGAAGCTGGCCAGGTACTGCTGGTAGGTTTTGCGGGTGGAGTCGGAGTAGATCGCCGGGCGTTCGGTGCGGCCGTGGAAGCTGCCCTTGACCACCACGCGCTTGATGGCGCGGCCGGCATGGCGCGCGCCCGGCTCGGTCATCTCGCGCGCATTCACGTCGGCGATGCGGGTGCCCAGGCTGACGGCTTCCGAACCGGAGTTGAGGCACATGAAGGCGGCGTAGGGGCAGCCGTTGCGCAGGCCGATGGCCTGGCGGATGCGGCGCTCGAAGCGCAGCTGCGACAGGCTGGGGGTCATGATGTTGGCCATCACCTGCGGACGGTCCAGGGCCTCCTGCACCGTGGCCGGGGCGTGGCCCAGGCCGAGCATGCCGTAGCCGCCGGTGTCGTACAGCACCGCGCCCTTGAGGGTGACGATCCACGGGCCGCGCGCGGCCAGGGCCACGTACGGGTTGACCGAGTCGTCGGCGTAGAAGTTGACGTAACCGGCCTGCAGGGTGCGCAGCTGCGCCTCCTCGTCCAGGTCCAGCAGGTCGGCAAACTCGCCGCGCAGGCGTGCGTATTCGTCCGCGGCGGCGTTGATGGCGGCGCCCAGGTCCGGGTGGCTGGCGGCCAGGCGCTCCACCGTGGCGTCGTCCAGGCCCGTGGTCAGGCGCTGGCCGGCGTGGGCGCGGAGCGGGGCGAGTGGAGCAAGAACGGACATGGACAACCTCCCGGGATTTCAGGCGGGCCCGGTCGTGGCCGGGCCGTCGATGGATGGACAACGCCGGCCGGACCATGCGCCGGACGGCCTTGTCGGGATGGTAGCCGGCCGGGATCGTCGTTCGGCAGTGATGAACTGTGCGGAAACACCGTATATTTCGTCGGAACGACGAAGAAGCCTGGGCAGAATGAAGGTCACCCCCTCGGACGAGCGCCTGATCGCCCTGCTGCGCGAGGACGCCCGCGCCTCCACCGCGCAGATCGCCCGGCGGCTGGGCCTGTCGCGGACCACGGTGCAGAGCCGGATCGACCGGCTCGAGCGGCAGGGCGTGATCCGCGGCTACACCGTGCGCCTGCACGAGGGCTACGACCAGAACCGCATCCGCGCCCACATCATGATCACCGTGCTGCCGAAGAAGATGGCCACGGTGGTGCGGGCGCTGGCGGAGATGCCGGAAGTGCGCGCGCTGCATTCGGTCAGCGGGCCGTTCGACCTGGTGGCGCTGGGGGTGGCCTCCGACGTGGGCGCCATGGACGAGCTGACCGACCGCATCGGCGCGGTGGACGGGGTGGAGCGCACTTCCTCGGCCATCATCCTGTCCACCAAGTTCGAGCGCTGAGCGGCCGCGCGCGGCGCGGGCGGGGCGCTCCACTACAATGGGCGGCTCCCCCGCCGTGGCCGCCGCCTTGAAGAAGTCCGACTTCCACTACGACCTGCCCGAGGAGCTGATCGCCCAGGCGCCGCTGCCGGAGCGTTCGGCCAGCCGCCTGCTGGTGGTGCCGCCGGCGCCGGGCGCGTTCGAGGACCGCCACGTGCGCGATCTGCCCGGGCTGCTGCGGCCGGGCGACCTGCTGGTGTTCAACGACACCCGGGTGATCCCCGCGCGGCTGTTCGGGCAGAAGGAAAGCGGCGGCCGGGTCGAGATCCTGATCGAGCGCCTGCTGCCCGGCGACGAGGCGCGCGCGCAGATGCGCGCCAGCAAGTCGCCCAGGGCCGGTGCGCGCATCCTGCTGGACGCCGGCGGCCACGCCGAGGTGCTGGGCCGCGACGGCGAGTTCTTCCTGCTGCGCTTCCACGTGGACGGCGGGCTGGAGCCGTGGCTGCTCAGGGCCGGGCGCCTGCCGCTGCCGCCGTACATCCGCCGCGAGCCGGGCCAGGACGACGCCGAGCGCTACCAGACCGTGTTCGCGCGCAAGGTCGGCGCGGTGGCCGCGCCCACCGCCGGCCTGCATTTCGACGAGCCGCTGCTGCAGGCCCTGCGCGAGCGCGGCGTGGAGTTCGGCCACGTCACCCTGCACGTGGGCGCGGGCACCTTCCAGCCGGTGCGGGTGGAGGACGTGCGCGAGCATCGCATGCACAGCGAGTGGCTCAACGTGGGCGCCGAGCTGGTGGCCCAGGTGCAGCGCACGCGCGCGGCCGGAGGCAGGGTGGTCGCGGTGGGCACCACGGTGGTGCGCGCGCTGGAGACGGCCATGCGCGACGGCAGCCTGCAGCCCTTCGCCGGGGAGACGCGGATCTTCATCTTCCCCGGCTACCGCATCCGCAGCGTGGACGCGATGGTGACCAACTTCCACCTGCCGGAAAGCACGCTGCTGATGCTGGTGTCGGCCTTCGCCGGCCGCGAACGCATCCTGGAGGCCTACCGCCACGCGGTGGCGCGGCGCTACCGCTTCTTCTCCTACGGCGACGCCATGCTGTTGTGGGGGCAGGACGCGGCGCCGTAGCCCCCGGCGCGGCCGCCCGGCCCCCGCTGCGGCGGCCGCGGCGGCGATCGGCGACAATAGCCGGCCCACGATTCCCCGCCATTCCATGTCCCGACTGCAGTTCCAGCTCCTGGCCACCGATGGCGCGGCCCGCCGCGGCCGCCTGACCTTCCCGCGCGGCACGGTGGAGACGCCGGCGTTCATGCCGGTGGGCACCTACGGCTCGGTCAAGGGCGTGCTGCCGGACCAGGTGCGCGCGCTGGGCGCGCAGATCATCCTCGGCAACACCTTCCACCTGTACCTGCGCCCGGGCCTGGACGTGATCGCCGACCACGGCGGCCTGCACGGCTTCGCCCGCTGGGACGGGCCGATCCTGACCGACTCCGGCGGCTTCCAGGTGTTCTCGCTGGCGCACCGGCGCAAGATCACCGAGCAGGGCGTGACCTTCGCCGCCCCCACCGACGGCTCGAAGGTGTTCCTGGGGCCCGAGGAGAGCATGCGCATCCAGAAGGTGCTGGGCTCGGACATCGTCATGATCTTCGACGAGTGCACCCCGTACCCGGCCACGGAGGATGTGGCGCGGCGCTCGATGGAGCTGAGCCTGCGCTGGGCGCGGCGCTCGCGCCAGGCGCACGACGGGCTGGGCAACGACGCGGCGCTGTTCGGCATTGTCCAGGGCAGCGTGTACCCGGACCTGCGCAGCCGCTCGCTGGACGGGCTGATGGAGATAGGCTTCGACGGCTACGCCATCGGCGGCCTGGCGGTGGGCGAGCCGGAGGAGGAGCGCAACGCCACCCTCGAGCACCTGCACCCGCGCCTGCCGGCCGACCGCCCGCGCTACCTGATGGGCGTGGGCCGGCCGGAGGACCTGGTCGAGGGCGTGGCCCGCGGCGTGGACATGTTCGACTGCGTGATGCCCACCCGCAACGCGCGCAACGGCCACTACTTCACCTCCTTCGGCACGGTGCGCATCCGCAACGCCCGCTACGAGCGCGACCTGGACCCGATCGAGCCGGGCTGCGGTTGCGTGGCCTGCAGCGGCGGCTACAGCCGCGCCTACCTGCGCCATCTGGACCGCTGCAACGAGATGCTGGGGCCGATCCTGGGCACCCTGCACAACCTCTGGTATTACCAGAAGCTGATGGCCGACATGCGCGCGGCCATCGCCGAGGGGCGCTTCGCCGAGTTCCGCCGCCAGTTCTACGCGGCCCGCGCCGGGGGCTGAGCCGGCGGCGGCCGGTCCCGGGCGCATCCCGGCCGGTGGTGTCGGCTGGGGGCGGAGGCCGGGCCGGCGCCCCGGCGGCGCCCTTGCAATGGGCTGCGGCGGCCCTATGGCATAATCCCCGGCTATTTCGAACGAAGCAGGAACATCCCAATGAGCGTTCTCGCCACCCTCGGCACGCCCGTCATCCTCGCCAACGCGGCCGCCGCGCCGCAGGGCGGCGGTTTCGGCATGCTGCTGTTCCCGATCATCCTGATCGCGATCATGTACTTCCTGATGATCCGCCCGCAGATCAAGCGGCAGAAGGAGCATCAGGCCATGCTGGGCAAGCTCTCCCGCGGCGACGAGGTCCTGACCAACGGCGGCCTGGCCGGCGTGGTCACCGACATCGGCGACAACTTCGTCACCCTGGAAGTGGCCGACAACGTGCGCATCCGCGTGCAGAAGGGCGCCATCGCCAACGTCCTGCCGAAGGGCACCCTGAAGTCCGCCTGACCTTCCCATCCCACCGCTGAGCGTGGTCCCGCGCGGGCGGGGCCGCGCGGGGGCCCGCAATGCTCGAATTTCCCCGCTGGAAGTACTTCGTCATCCTGCTGGTGCTGGTGGCGAGCGCGCTGTACGCGCTGCCCAACGTCTACCAGAGCGACTACGCCGTGCAGATCACGGCCAGCCGCGGCGCCGAGCTGGACGAGGCGCTGCGCGCCCGCGTCGAGGCGCAGCTGAAGGAGGCCGGGGTCGCCGCCAAGTCCATCGCGGTCGAGGACGGCAACCTGATGGTGCGCCTGGACGACGCCGACGCGCAGACCGCCGCTGCCGACGCCCTGCGCTCCGGCCTGGGCGAGAACTACACCGTCGCCCTGAACCTGGCCTCCAACGTGCCGGACTGGCTCGACCGCATCGGCGCCCGGCCGATGGTGCTGGGCCTGGACCTGCAGGGCGGCGTGCACTTCGTCCTGCAGGTGGACCAGAGGGCCGCGCTGGAGAAGCGGGTGGACGCCTATGTGGAGGACGTGCGCGTCACCCTGCGCGACAACCGCATCCGCTACACCGCCGTGGACCGCCGCCCCGACCACTCGATCGCGGTGAGCCTGGGCTCGGGCGCCGATCCGGCCGCGGCCCGCGACGTGCTGGCCCGCGCCATGCCCACCCTGTCGGTGGACACCCGGGGCGGCGCCCTGGTGGTGCGCATCCCCGAGTCCGAGCTGGCCCAGATCGCCGGATCGGCCATCGAGCAGAACATCACCACCCTGCGCAACCGCGTGAACGAGCTGGGCGTGGCCGAGCCGATCATCCAGCGGCAGGGCGACGACCGCATCGTGGTGCAGCTGCCCGGCGTGCAGGACACCGCCGAGGCCAAGCGCATGATCGGCGCCACCGCCACCCTGGAGTACCGCGCGGTGGTGGAGGGCAACGCCTACGACGCCGTGGCCACCGGCCGCGTCCCGCCCGAGGCGCGGGTGTACTACCGCCGCGACGGCTCGCCGGTGCTGCTGAGCAAGCGCGTGATCGTCACCGGCGACCAGATGGTGGCCGCGCAGAGCACGGTGGACCAGAACGGCCTGCCGGCGGTGAGCGTCACCCTGAACAACGTCGGCGGCGAGCGCATGTTCAACTTCACCAGCGCCAACGTCGGCAAGCCGATGGCGGTGGTCTACACCGAGCGCATCCCGCAGGTGAAGGAGGTGGACGGCCGGGAGGTGCGCAGCTTCCGCGTGCGCGAGGAGGTCATCTCTGTGGCCACCATCAACGGCGTGTTCGGCAAGAACTTCCAGACCACCGGCCTGGACAAGGCCGAGGCCGACGACTTGGCCAAGCTGCTGCGCGCCGGCTCGCTGGCCGCGCCGATGGACTTCGTCGAGGAGAAGATCGTCGGTCCCAGCCTGGGCAAGGAGAACGTGCAGCGCGGCGTGACCGCGGTGCTGTACGCGTTCCTGTTCACCCTGGTGTTCTTCGCCGTCTACTACCGCATGTTCGGCGTGCTGACCGGCCTGGCGCTGGTGTTCAACCTGCTGATCGTGGTGGCGGTGATGTCGCTGTTCGGCGCCACCATGACCCTGCCGGGCTTCGCCGGCCTGGCCCTGTCGATCGGCCTGTCGGTGGACGCCAACGTGCTGATCAACGAGCGCATCCGCGAGGAACTGCGCGCCGGCGTGCCGCCCAAGGCCGCCATCGCCGCCGGCTACGAGAAGGCCTCCGGCACCATCTTCGACGCCAACCTCACCGGCATCCTCGCCGGCCTGGCGCTGTATGCCTTCGGTACCGGTCCGCTCAAGGGCTTCGCCCTGACCATGATGATCGGCATCCTCGCCTCGATGTTCACCGCGATCACCGTGTCGCGTGCCCTGGCGGTGCTGCTGTACGCCCGCCGCAAGAAGCTCAAGTCCCTGGCCGTCTGAGGGAGGACCGGAAACCATGAAGATCTTCCCGCTGACCCTGATTCCGCACGAGCCGCGCATCGACTTCATGAAGATGCGCTGGGTGGCCATGGCTGTCGCCGCGCTGATGTTCCTCGCGGCGCTGGCCGGCATCGCCGGCAAGGGCTTCAACTACGCGCTGGACTTCACCGGCGGCACCGTGGTCGAGATGCGCTTCGAGCGGCCGGCCGTGGTGGACCAGGTGCGCGCACGCCTGGAGGCGGCCGGCTACGCCGGCGCCCAGGTGCAGAACTTCGGCTCGGGCACCGACCTGCTGGTGCGCCTGCAGCCGCGCGACGGCGAGACCAGCACGGACGCCAACAACCGCACCGCCCAGGAGGTGCTGGCGGCGGTGTCCTCCCCGGACAACCGCGCCACCCTGCTGCGCACCGAGTTCGTCGGCCCGCAGGTGGGCCGCGAGCTGGCGATGAACGGCCTGTACGCGGCCATCTTCGTCGTGGTCGGCTTCCTGATCTACATCGGCTTCCGCTTCGAATGGAAGTTCGCGGTGGTGGCCACGGTGACCACGCTGTTCGACGTGCTGGTCACGGCCGGCTACTTCGCCTGGGCCGGCCTGGACTTCGACCTGACCGTGCTGGCCGGCCTGCTGTCGGTGATGGGCTTCTCCATCAACGACACCATCGTGGTGTTCGACCGCGTGCGCGAGAACTTCCGCAGCCTGCGCGCGGAGCCGCTGGAGGTGTTCAACCGCTCCATCAACCAGACCCTGTCGCGCACCATCATCACCTCGCTGGTGTTCTTCCTGTCGGTGCTGGCGCTGTACCTGTACGGCGGCGGCTCGCTGGAGGGCCTGGCGCTGACCCAGATGATCGGCTGCGTGGTCGGCACGCTGTCCTCGATCTTCCTGGCCTGTCCGATGCTGACCGTGGGCGCGCTGAAGGTCACCAAGCAGGACCTGCTGCCCAAGGCCAAGGACGAGACCGCGCTGGCCCGCCGCCCCTGACGGCGGCGCCCGCCACGGTCCCATGGGAGCCGCCCGCCCGGGCGGCTTCTTTTTTCACGGGCAGGTTCCGGGCATGCACGCGTTCCGGGACGGGGCATCCGGCCGGCCCGGCCCGCCGCGTCGCCGCCGGCGCGGCCTGCGGGAGCGGTGCGGCCATCCGTGGGAGCCGCGTACGCCGCGACCCGGCCGGCGCATCCGGGGGCGGGCGTTCCACCGCCACGCCGGGGCGGCGCCGCCGGGCGGGCAAAAAAGGCCGCCCGCAGGCGGCCCTTCTTCCGGGTGGCGGCACGCTCAATCGAACGCGGCCGCGTACCCCGTGTTGACGATCAGCTTCTGCAGCTCGTCGGCCACCTTCACGTTGCCGGCGATGATCTGGCGCGAATCCGGGCCGCGCTCGTCCATGCGCGGGGTGGCGGCGCCGCGGAAGTCGCAGATGCGGCCGCCGGCCTCGCGCACCAGCAGCACGCCGGCGGCGATGTCCCAGGCCTTCACCCCGGCCTCGAAATAGGCGTCCAGGCGGCCGCAGGCCACGTAGGCCAGGTCCAGCGCGGCCGAGCCGGTGCGGCGCACGTCCTCGGCGTGGGCCAGCAGCGCGTCCACGCATTTCAGCTGCGCGCCGGCGCGGGCGCGCTCGCGCGGCGGGAAGCCGGTGCCGACCACCGCGCCGCCCAGGTCCTTGCGGTCGGACACGCGGATGCGGCGGTCGTTGAGCACCGCCCCGGCGCCGCGGCTGGCGGCGAACAGCTCGTTGCGCAGCGGATCGAAGATCACCGCGTCGGTGGGCTCGCCGTTGTCCACCAGGGCGATGGACACGCAGTAGTGGGGGAAGCCGCGCAGGTAGTTGCTGGTGCCGTCCAGCGGGTCGATCACCCACTGCAGGCGCTTCTGGCGGCCCGGCTGGTGGCCGCCTTCCTCGCCCAGCACCCCGTAGTCGGGGTAGGCGCGGCGCAGTTCCTTCACGATGACCTGTTCGGCCTCGGCATCCACCTCGCTCGCGTAGTCCATGCGCTGCTTCTGGACCACGTTCAGCGCATCCAGGCGGTTGATGTTGCGCAGCAGGACGTTGCCGCCGAGGCGGGCGGCCTTGACCATGACGTTGACGACGGGCTTCAGCAAGGCGAAGGCTCCCGGTAGGGCTACGGAAGGAACGGCGAAGGAAAAGAGCAGGGCCGGCGCGAGGCCGGTCGCACAGTTTACCATCTGCGGCATGTCCAGTTCCTCCCCCGCGCCGGCAGCCCCGGCTGACAACCTCCGCATCGTCCTGGTCGGCACGCAGCACCCCGGCAACATCGGCGCCGCGGCCCGCGCCATGAAGACCATGGGCCTGTCCCGCCTGGTCCTGGTGGCCCCCGAGATCCTGCCCAACGACGAGGCCTACCGCCGCGCCGCCGGCGCCGACGACCTGATCCGGGCTGCCCCCGTGCACGCCACCCTGGCCGAGGCGGTGGCCGACTGCCGCCTGGTGCTGGGCTGCACCGCGCGCAGCCGCAAGGTCCAGCTCGAGCAGCTGGAGCCGGACGCGGCCGCGGCGCGGGCGCTGCAGCGGGCGGGCGAGGGGCCGGTGGCGTTGGTGTTCGGGCGCGAGCGCACCGGCCTGACCAACGAGGAGCTGCAGCTGTGCCACGCCTCGGTGCACATCCCCTCCGACCCGGCGTTCAGCTCTCTCAACCTGGCCGCGGCGGTGCAGGTGCTGGCCTACGAGCTGCGCCTGGCCCTGCTCGCGGCCGCTCCGGCCGGGGCGCCGGCACCGCCGCCGCGGCCGGACGACATGCCCGCCGCGCACGCCGAGCTGGAGGGCTTCTTCGCCCAGCTGGCCGACACCCTGCAGGCCATCGACTTCCACAAGGGGCGGGCGCCGGACTCGGCCATGCGCAAGCTGCGCCGGCTGTTCCTGCGCGCCGACCTGACCGTGAACGAGGTGCGCCTGCTGCGGGGGATCCTGGCCGACGCCCAGCGCATGGCGCGCCTGGCCGGCATGCCCGGCACTTCCGGCACGCCGGGCGGACAATCCCGGCTATCGGACTGAGCGCCTTTCCGCTAGGCTTCCTCGCCATGAAGGGGGAGGCCGCACCGCGCATGCTGCGACGCTGGCTCCAGGCCATGGCCTGGGCGGTGCTGCTCGTCCTGCTGCCGCCGGCGGCGCGGGCGGTGGACGACCGCCACGTGCTGGTGCTGGGCCGCATCAGTGACGACCCGGCCGCCCACTACGACCAGCTCAAGGCCCTGCTGGACTACGTGGTCCCGCGCATGCGCGAGGTGGGCATCACCGAGGGGCGGGTGCTGATGGCGCGCGACGCCCAGCAGATGGCCAGCTACCTGCGCCGCGGGCGCGTGGACTGGGTCACCGAGACCACCAGCACCGCGGTGCAGCTGCAGCAGCGCGCCGGTGCGCGCCTGCTCCTGCTCACCGAGCGCAGCGGGGTCAGCCGCTACCACACGGTGTTCTTCACCCGCCGCGACAGCCCGGTGCGGCGCATCGAGGACCTGCGCGGCCGCACCGTGGCCATGCAGAGCACCGCCTCCACCAGCGCCTACATGGTGCCCATGACCACGCTGCTGGAGGCCGGCCTGGAGCCGGAGATCCTGCTGGGGCCGGACGAGCGGCCTTCGCCGGGCCGGGTCGGCTACCTGTTCGCGCGCTCGGAGCTGAACATCTCCGTCTGGGTACAGAAGGGCCTGGTGGACGCCGGCGTCTTCAGCAACCTGGACTGGGAGGATCCCCAGCGCACGCCGCCGGCGCTGCGCGCCGACCTGCGCATCATCCACCAGACGCCGGAATACCCGCGCGCGCTGGAGCTGGTGCGCGCCGACCTGCGGCCGGAGGTCGAGAACCGGCTGCGCGAGGTGCTGCTGCAGGCGGCCGACGATCCCGAGGCCAGGGAGGCCCTGCGGCTGTTCTTCGGTACTTCCCGCTTCCTGCCGGTGGACGCTCGGCTGGAGCAGGCGCTGGACGGGCTGCGCGCCGGCGTCGCCCGGGTGCGCGCGGAGGTGGAATGAAGCTCCGCTTGGGGTTGCAGGCGCGTTTCCTCCTCGCCATGGCCCTGGTGCTGCTGGTCGTGCTGGTGCTGCTGGGGCTGCTGTTGCGCCAGCAGCAGCTGGTCCAGCGCGAGTCGCAGACCATCAGCGGCGCCGTGATCCACTCCATGGTGGACGAGTACCTGCACTCGCACGGGCGCGCACTGGCCAGCTCCCTGGCCGACAACCTGGCCAATCCCCTCTACTACTCCGATCTGGACGCCATCGGCGAGCTGCTGCGCGATCAGATGCGCGACGAGCTGGTGGACTACCTGCTGGTGTTCGACGCCCAGGGCCGGCTGGTCCACGACGGCTCCACCGAGATCACCGGCTTCGGCCGGCAGATGCCCGACCCGCTGGCCCGGCGCGCGGTGGACGCACGCGAGCCGGTCAGCCAGGCCACGCCCGAGGTGCTGGAGATCTCGGTGCCGATCCGGGTGGGCAGCAAGCGCATCGGCGGGGTCCGTGTCGGCCTGTCGCTGGCCACGGCCAACCGCTACGAACAGCGCAGCGCCGAGCGCCTGCACGAGCAGATCGAGGAGCTGTCCCGGCGCCAGCGCGGCTGGCTGTGGCTGCTGCTGGCCCTGCTGCTGGGCGTGGTGGTGGTGACCGCCGGCTGGGTGCAGCGCACCCTGGTCTGGCCGATCCGGCAGCTGGCCGCCTCCGCCCGCCGGATCGAGGCCGGCGACTACAGCGTCCGCCAGCACGGTGGCAAGCGCAACGACGAGCTGGGCGACCTGCAGCGGGCCTTCGACCGCATGAGCGAGGCGGTGGCGCGCCACGACCGCGAGGTGCGGCGCATGGCCTACACCGACGCGCTGACCGGCCTGAGCAACCGGCTGGCCTTCCGCGACGCGCTGGAGCACCGCCTGTCGCTGCTGCGCGGCACCGGCCGGCAGCTGGCGTTGCTGTTCGCCGACATCGACGACTTCAAGCGGGTCAACGACACCCTCGGCCACGAGGCCGGCGACGAGGTGCTGCTGCAGTGCGCCACCCGGATCCGCGAAGCGGTGCGGCGCCACGGCGGCGAGGATGCGCTGCTGTCGCGCTTCGGCGGCGACGAGTTCGTGGTCGTGGTCCAGGAGGGCGACGTGCGCACGGTCGCCACCCGCCTGGCCGAGGCCATGGTGGGCGAGCTGCGCCGCCCGCTGGAGGTGCAGCAGCGGCAGCTGGTGCTGGGCATCTCCATCGGCATCACCCTGTTCCCGGAGGACGCCTCCAGCGCCACCGCGCTGATGAAGAACGGCGACATCGCCATGTACCAGGCCAAGATGGCCGGCAAGAACGGCTACCGCTTCTACAGCCGGGCCATGGACCACGCGGTCGAGCGCCGCGTGCACATGGAGCAGGAGCTGCGCGGGGCCTGGGAACGCGGCGAGCTGAGCGTGGTCTACCAGCCGGTGTGCCGCACCACCGACGGCAAGGTGGTCGGCGCCGAGGCCCTACTGCGCTGGCAGCACCCGATGCTGGGCACCATCGCCCCGTCGGTGTTCATCGACGTGGCCGAGCAGAGCGGGCTGATCGAGAGCCTGGGCCCGCGCGTGCTGCACGCCGCCTGCGCCGAGGCCATGCGCTGGATGGAGCTGGGCGGGGAGAAGCTGTTCGTCTCGGTGAACATCTCGCCGCGCCAGCTGCGCCGCGGCGACCTGCCGGACATCGTCGCCGACTGCCTGCGCGAGACCGGCCTGCCGGCCTCCTGCCTGCACCTGGAGCTGACCGAGACGGCGGTGCTCACCGACGAGCTGCAGGCCGCCGCGCTGCTGGCACGCCTGCACAGCACCGGCGTGAAGGTCTGGCTGGACGACTTCGGCACCGGCTTCTCCGGCCTGAGCCACCTGCGCCGGGTGCCGGTGGACGGGGTGAAGATCGACCGCAGCTTCGTGGCCGACCTGCAGCGCGACCCGGACGACCTGGCCCTGACCACCGCCATCATCGCCATGGCCCACTCGCTGGGCATCACCGTGGTGGCCGAGGGCGTGGAGAAGGAGGCGCAGTACAACCTGCTGGCCGAGCGCGGCTGCGACCTGGTCCAGGGGTACTGGCTCAGCCACCCGGTCAGCGCCGCCGAGTTCACCCACCTGCTGGCGCGGCGGACCCGCTGAGGCCGGGCCTCAGCCCAGGTAGCGCAGCCAGGAGGCGACCAGCGCGGTCAGCTGCCCGGACACCAGGGCCATGCCCGCCAGGGCGGCGGCCGAGGCCAGCCACAGCGCCAGCAGCAGCACGCCGTCGCGCTCCATCAGCGCCAGGGCGTAGAGCAGGATCAGGGCGGCGAACAGGTAGTTGGTCAGCGGGATCGGCAGGGCCAGCAGCACGCCCAGCAGCACCAGCAGCAGGCCGGTGAACACGCGCGCGGCGCGGCTGTCGGTCAGCACCTGCAGGCGCGGGCGGATCAGGTGCTCCAGCCGCCCCAGCCACGGCCGGATGCGGTCGCAGAAGCGGACCATGGTGGCGCGGCGCGGGCCGCGCCGGCCGATGAAGTCCGGCAGCCAGGGCTGGCGCAGCCCGGCCAGCAGCTGCAGGCCGATCAGGATCACCAGCGGCCCGCCCACCGCGCCGCCCACGCCCGGGATGGGGATGAAGCCGGGCAGGATCGACACGAACAGGAACATGCCGAAGGCGCTGTGGCGCAACCCGGCCAGCAGCTCGCGCAGGCTCAGGACCTGGCCGGGGTCGCCGGCGGAGAAGGCGTCCAGCAGCCGGACCACGCCGTTGCCGGCGGGACGGGGCTGCTCATGCGGCCGCGCCATCTTCGCCCGGCTCCAGCCGCCGCAGCAGCAGCTTGTCGATGCGCGCGCCATCCAGGTCCACGACCTCGATGCGCCAGCCGGCCCAGTCGAAGTATTCGCCCACCAGGGGGATGCGGCCGAAGTGGGCGATGCACAGTCCGGCCAGGGTGTGGTAATCGGCGTCGCCCATGTCCGGCAGCGGCGCGCCCTCCATCAGCTCGCGCAGGTCGTCGGTCGGCAGGGCGCCGTCCACCAGCAGCGAGCCGTCGTCGCGGGCCACCACCAGGGCGTCCCCGTCGTTGTTCTCCACCGCCTGCAGGCGGCCGACGATGGCGCCCATCAGGTCGCTGACGGTGACCAGGCCCTGGATGTCGCCGTACTCGTCCACCACCAGGGCCATGGACTGCTGCTCCTCGCGGAAGATTTCCAGCAGCTTGGTGGCGTGGGTGGAGTCGGACACGAACAGCGGCGGGCGCACGTGCTCCAGCAGCGACTGCTCGGTCAGCGGCCGGCCCGGGTCGCGCAGCAGGGACTTGATCTCGAGGATGCCGACCACGTCCTGGTCGCCGCCCCGGTAGACCGGGTAGCGCGAATACTGGTGCTCGCGCATGGTCTCCAGGTTCTCCTCCAGCGGCGCGTTCACGTCCAGCCAGGCGATGCGGTTGCGCGGGGTCATCATGCTGTCGGCGGTGCGGTCGCCGAGGCGGATGACGCGGTTGACCATGTCGCGCTCGTGGGCGTCGATCACGCCCTGCTCGTGGCCCTCGGCCACCAGCATGCGGATCTCCTCCTCGCTGACGGTGCTGACCTGGTCCTTGCCCAGGCCCAGCATGCGCAGCACCAGGCGTGTGCTCTGCGACAGCAGCCACACGAACGGGAAGGCGGCCCTGGCCAGCACGCCCATGGGCAGGGCGACGAAGCCGGAGATCTTCTCCGGGGCGGTGATCGCCAGGCGCTTGGGCACCAGTTCGCCGAAGATCAGCGTCACGTAGGTGATCAGGGCCACCGCCAGGGCCTTGCCGACCACCGCCGCCCAGGGCTGCGGCTGGCCGAACAGGGTGAAGTCGGCCGCCAGGGCGGGGAAGGCGGACTGCAGGTGCCCGGCGATGGCCAGGCCGATGGCCTCGCCGCCGAACAGGCCGGTGAGGATGCCGATCAGGGTGATCCCGATCTGCACCGTGGACAGGAAGTTCTCCGGCTTCTGCGCCAGCGCCAGGGCGCGGCCGGCGCGCTTGCTGGCCCTGGCCATCTGCTTGAGCCGGCTCTTGCGCGAGGTCATCACCGACATCTCCGACATCGCGAAGAAGCCGTTGAGCAGGATCAGCGCAAGGACGATGAGCGCCTCAGCCACGCCGGATCACCCCGCGGCGTGGGAGGGAAGGAGGCAGGCCGCAGGGGCGGCGCCGGGAGGGAGGATTGGGGTCGTCGTCCATAGGGTGCGCCCCGGGGGCGCAGGGCGATCTTACCAGAACCACCGGGCGGCCCGGGGGCGGGCCCAGTACCCGGGGCGGGGGGACGCCTGTCATAATTTGCCGATTCCCCCCGCCCTGACCAGCAGGACCCCCGCACATGTTCTCACTGCAGACCATCTTCGGTTCAGGCAAGCAGTTCTTCGTCCTGCTGGACGAGGCGGCCGAGGCGGCCTACGACAGCGCCCGGGCCCTGCACGAGATGATGAAGGCCGCCGACCGGCAGCCCGCGCTGGACGCCTTCAAGCTGGCCCGCCAGCGCGAGCGCGTGGCCTCGGAGAAGATCAGCCAGGCCCTGGTGGAGAGCTTCATCACCCCGCTGGAGCGCGAGGACATCGAGGCGCTCGGCTCGGCGCTGTACAAGATCCCCAAGCAGGTCGAGAAGTTCGCCGACCGTTATTCGCTGGCCACCCAGCACCTGGCGCACATCGACTTCGCCCCGCGCGCGGCCATGCTGGAGCAGGCCGCCGGCGTGGTGGTGGAGATGGTCCACCAGCTGCGCCACATGAACCTGGACAAGATGACCGCGCTCAACGAGAAGCTGCGCGCGATCGAGAACGAGGCCGACCGGCTGATGCTGGAGCTGTACCGCGACATCTACTCCGGCCGGCTGGACTACCTGCAGATGTTCCTGCTCAAGGAGTTCTTCGAGATCCTGGAGAAGGCCATCGACCGCTGCCGCGAGGCCGGCGTGGTCGCCTACCAGATCGTGCTGAAGAACTCGTGATGTCCGGCGCCGGGCTTTTCGCGCGCGCGGTCGCCGCCACGGCGGGCGCCGATACGCAGGGAGTGATGTCATGCTGACGCTCGTGCTGGTGGTGATCCTGGCCGCGCTGGTCTTCGAGTTCATCAACGGCTTCCACGACACCGCCAATTCCATCGCCACGGTGGTGGCGACCAAGGTGCTGAGTCCGGGACACGCGGTGATGCTCGCCGCGGGCATGAACCTGATCGGCGCCCTGGCCGGCACCGCGGTGGCCAAGACCATTGCCACCGGCCTGATCGACGTCAACGTCGTCGAGGTGACCTCGCAGGTGATCCTGTGCGCGCTGCTGGGCGGCATCTGCTGGAACCTGATCACCTGGTGGTTCGGCCTGCCGTCCTCGTCCTCGCACGCCCTGATCGGCGGCCTGTGCGGCGCGGCCCTGGCGGCCGCGCACAACGACTGGAGTGCGCTGATCTGGTCGCAGGCCGGCGAGCACTGGACCAAGAACCAGGGCCTGCTGTGGAAGGTGTTCCTGCCGATGATCACCTCGCCGCTGGCCGGCTTCGTGCTGGGCGTGGCGACGATGCTGCTGCTGTGGGCAATCATCGCCGGCATGGCCCGCGCCGGCGGGCTGCTGCGCCGGCTGGCGCGGCCGCGCTGGGTCAACGCCTTCTTCGGCAAGGCGCAGATCCTGTCGGCGGCGTTCATGGGCTTCGCCCATGGCCACAACGACGCGCAGAAGACCATGGGCATCATCGCCCTGACCCTGTTCGCGGCCGAGTCGGCCGGCACCCTGGACGCGCTGCCGTCCTGGCTGTGGTTCATGCACCCGGACAACAACGCCGGCGAGGACATCGCCACCTGGATCGTGCTGACCTGCGCACTGGTGATGGCCGCCGGCACCGCCTCCGGCGGCTGGCGCATCATCAAGACGCTGGGCCACAAGATGGTGAAGCTGCACCCGATCAACGGCTTCGCCGCCGAGACCAGCTCGGCCACCATCCTGACCCTGGCCGCGCACTTCGGCATGCCGGTGTCCACCACCCACAGCATTTCGACCGCGATCATGGGCGTGGGCTTCGCCAAGAACCCGCGGGCGCTGAGGTTCGGCGTGGTCGAGCGCATCGTCTGGGCCTGGATCCTGACCATCCCGGCCGCCGGCAGCCTGGCCTACCTGTCGCTGCGGGCGATGGAGGCGCTGGGCTGGGCCTGACCGTGCGGGGCGGGCGCCGCCCCGCGGCGCCTGCCTAGAGCATGTCCCCGTCGGCCGACAGTTCCCGCTCCATGCGGTCGCCCAGGCCGCCGATCTCCAGCACCAGCCGCTCCAGCTCGGCCGGGGTGAGGCACTCGTAGGGACGGTTCTCGCACAGCTGCAGGTAGGGTTCCCCGTCCAGGTCGGCCACCGCCAGGTACCCGGTGCGGCTGTGCCAGTTGAAGGCCAGGGCGCGCAGCGGGTCCACGCCCGCGGCCGGGCCCACCGGGGTGCTCACCCGCAGCAGCGGGCGGCCGTCCTCGCCCTCCAGCTCGCCGACGAAGATGGACTGGTGGCGGGTGCCGCCCTGCAGCGACAGCTCCACGCAGGCCACGTACGGCTCCTGCAGGGTCAGCCGGAATCCGGCTGCGGCCAGGTGGCCGCGGACGCGCTCGAAGCTGCGCATGGCGGGGCTCCTCGGACGGGGCTCGGGGCTATGCTAGCGGCAGATGCCCGCCCGGTCCGTCAACGCCGCCGAACGCCTGCTGGCCGTGGTCCGCGCCATCCCGCGCGGGCAGGTGGCCGGCTATGGCGAGGTCGCCCGCCGCGCCGGCCTGCCCGGGCGCGCACGTCTGGCGGCGCGGGTGCTGGCCGGCAACACCGATCCGGACCTGCCCTGGCACCGGGTGGTGCGCGCGGACGGGCGCATCGCCTTCCCGGAAGGCTCGCCGGGCTGGCACGAGCAGTGCCGCCGCCTGCGCGCCGAGGGCCTGGTGGTGGAGCGCGGCCGGGTGCGGCGTCCGGCCGCGCCGCGGGACCTGGACGCGGTGCTGTGGGCCCCCCCCGATCCGTAGGCGACCGGCGGCCGGTATGATGGGCGTCCACATTCACGGATGCCGCGGATGCTCTCGCGACTGCCTTCCGCCACCCGCGGGCTGCTGGTGGCCAACGTGGCCCTGTTCCTGCTGCAGCTGCTTCTGGGACCGGCCACCTTCGACCCCTTCATGCTGTGGCCGCCCAGCGCCCTGGGCTTCGACCCGTTCACCCCGGCGCAGAACTTCCAGCCCTGGCAGCTGCTGACCTACGGCTTCCTGCATGGCGGCTTCGGCCACCTGTTGTTCAACATGCTGGCCCTGTACATGTTCGGCGCGCCGCTGGAGCTGACCTGGGGCAGCCGCCGCTTCCTGGCCTACTACCTGATCTGCGTGGCCGGCGCCGGCCTGTGCCAGCTGGCGGTGGGCTGGTGGATGGTCCGCCAGGGCGGCCCGGCCTATCCGACCCTGGGCGCCTCCGGCGGCGTGTTCGGCCTGCTGCTGGCTTACGGCATGCTGTTCCCCAACCAGCGGGTCATGCTGCTGTTCCCGCCGATCCCGATGCGGGCGCGGACCTTCGTCATCGTGTTCGGCCTGATCACCCTGCTGCTGGGCTTCACCGGCCTGCAGCCGGGCGTGGCCCATTTCGCCCACCTGGGCGGGATGCTGTTCGGCTGGCTGGTGATCCGCTACTGGCGCGGGCAGCCGCCGTTCGGCGGCGGCCGCCGGCGCGGCGGGCCGCCCTACCTGCGCCGGGTGAAGTAGGCCGGCCGGCGGCTCAGCGCCAGACCCGGACCTGCCCGGCCTCCGGCATCCGCATCGGCTGGCCGGGCTGGCAGCCCCAGGCCGTGGCGAAGGCCGGCAGGTTGGCCAGCGGCACGTTGCTGCGCAGCGGGCCGGGGGCGTGGATGTCCGCGGCCAGGCGCCCGGCGGCCACGTTTCCGCCCACCTGCTGCGCCCACAGCCGCGACCAGGCGCGGAAGAAGGCCTGGTGCTCCGCCTGGTCGGCCTGGGGATGCGCGGCCGACCAGGCCTGCCAGGCCAGCTCCAGGCCCGCCAGGTCGGCCAGGGTCTCGTCCTTGACCCGCCCGCCGTCGACCTTGGCGCCCGGCACGCCGGGGTAGTTGGGTGGCCAGCTGCGCGGCCAGGCGCTCGCCCAGCCGCGCCCAGGCGGCGCGTTCGGCCGGCGTCCACCAGTCGCGCAGCGCGCCGCCGGCATCCACCCGGGCGCCGCGCCCGTCCACCGCGCGGGTCAGCTGGTTGCCGACCAGGGCGGCGAAGGCGCCGTACACGGTGGCCGGATCGGCGGGGTCGAACACTGGCGGCTGCAACACCGCGGCGGTGACGATCAGGCGGTTCTGGGCCAGGTCGTAGGCCAGGGCCGGCTGCTGCGGCAGCATGTCCCAGCGGCGCTCGGCGTTGCCCTTGCCGATCCGGCGCATCTCCTCGCGATGGCGCCAGGTGGAGGCGATGAGCATGTTGCCGCCGAAGCTGCCGCGGCCCATCGGCTGCACCGTGTAGTCCAGGTCGCGGCGCGGGGTGCCGACCTCGATCTCCAGGGCCTGCAGCTTGGCGCGGGCCTCGGCCCGGGCCTCCGGGCCGAGCCAGGCGGCGTGCTCCAGCGCGGCCAGCTGCGCCTGGTGCACCTGCGCGGCGGTGCGCAGGGCCAGCGCCCGCGCCTCGGCGGACATGTGGCGGGCGGCGTACTCGCGGCCCAGCATCGGGCCGGCGGCGGTGTTGATCGCCTCCAGCACCTGCAGCCAGCGCGGCGGCGGCTCCGGCTGCCCGGCCAGGACCTGGCCGCGGAAGGCGAAGCTGGCTTCGCGGAAGCTGCGCGACAGGTACGGGGCCATGGCATCGCCCACGCGCCAGCGCAGGTAGGCCTTCCATGGCTCGGGGCGGACCCGCTGGACCATGGCGTCCAGCTCGGCGAACAGGGCCGGGTCCGGCAGCGAGACCAGGTCGTTCTCCACCCCCTGGGCCCCGAGGAAGGCGCCCAGCTGCAGGTTGCGGTAGCGCCGGGCCAGCTCGGCCACCGGCACCGGGGCGTAGGTGCGGAACGGGTCGGTCAGGTCGGCCGCCGGCTGCGCCTTGCGGGCGATGGCCGTCTCGATCTCCAGGACCGCGTCCACGTCGGCGTCCAGCCGTGCCGGCGGGGTGCCGGTCAGGGCCAGGATCTGGCGGACGTAGCCGCGGTAGCGCCCGCGCAGGGCGCGGGTGTCGGCGTCGTCGCGGGTGTAGAAGGCCGGGTCGGGCAGCCCCGTGCCGCCCTGCAGGAAGTAGCCGATGTGCCGGTCCAGCGCCCGCAGGTCCACGTCCGGGGCGAAGTTGAAGGCCACCGGGATGCCGACCTGGTGCAGGGCGGCGATGGCCGCCGGCACGTCCCTGGAGCGGCGGATGGCGTCGATGCGCGACAGCAGCGGCGCGATGGGACGGGAACCGTCGGCCTCCACAGCGGCCTCGTCCAGGCCGCTGGCCCAGAAGTCGCCCAGCAGCTTCTGCACCTCGTTGCGCGGTGCGCGCATGGCCTCCTCCAGCAGCTCCCGCTGCTGCTGCAGGGCGCGCTCGGCCAGCCCGGCCAGGGCGCTG